>Ga0209162_1000021_pt1 | contig 144188 bp, 74 predicted proteins | sample YNPNPMetaG_FD_187121 | JGI IMG/M metagenome (GOLD analysis project Ga0209162, IMG submission 187121) | Anoxygenic and chlorotrophic microbial mat microbial communities from Yellowstone National Park, USA - YNP NP MetaG (SPAdes) (version 2) ...
TGGGATTGGGCGAAGGCGGCGAGGCTTTGCAGCCGTTGGGCGCTGTGGTGGTTGGTGGTTTGACGACCTCGACGTTTTTGACGTTGATCGTGATTCCGTGTGTGTATTCACTGCTGGATCGGTTGAGCAGGGAATAAAGCGAATACGCGAGGATAGGAAATGGTACGTTTTGCTGAGCGAGCGTATTCAAATAAGGATTTAGCCCCCAATGCATCGGGCGATGGGCGGATCGCGGAATTACTGGCTTTTCGATCGCGCCCATGAATGAAAATTTACCCTTTTCTGGATGCGTTACATAAAGGGAAATGGATCAATTTAATCCTAACCATGCTCGCAGTGATTTTTCGAGGGTTTCTGAATCATGGCGGGTCAATTGTCCAACGCTTTTGATCACCAAATTTTCGTTGATGGTATAGATGCCTCGTTTGACAGCAGTGACAACATTTAGCCCAGCTTGCTTCCAATTAGTCAGGACGAATTCGCCAGAGAGCAGTGAATTGATTCTGCTCGTTAAGGGGACGATCATGATATCCGCAGAACTATGAGGGGTGCTAATGACTATTGCGGGTCTCACTTTTGAACCGGAGAGATCTGAAAAAGGATAGCGAACCAAAATGATGTCATTTTTGGAGTAATTGCTCATAAATATCATCCTCTGGATTATTCCAAATACTGGCAAGGGATGAATCACTGGTAGTTAACCAGAATTCTCGTTCCTCCTCTGGAATGATGGTCACCAACACCTTTGTTCCTTCTGGAAAATTGATTTTATCCAACAATTGAATTTTTCCTTGCTGGATGATACCCCAATGTGTGCTCAGCATAATTTTTCACCTCATCGTTATCAGATCAGATCAATTACCTATTAGCTGCCATGGCAATTATGAACGATTTTTTATTCAGCAACAATTTTTCAATTACTTCCAATATATAATTTTCTTCAATTATTGTCAAGCTAAAATTACCCAAAATCGCCTTGTTCTATTTCGAAATTAAACTTGCATTATTTGGCAAGAGTTTGTAAGACAGAATGACATCCTGTGCTACAACTTTAGCCACCTTTGGTGTGCTACGGTTTGCTGATGAATGGATGATTGGTCCAATTTGGTATCATTTTCCTTGATTGATTTCCATTTTTATAATGCCATACATCGGATGCCTCATAGTTTTTGCTTGACTATTAAACAAAAGCGAATTACATTATGCTGAGGGGTGAAATCAAAAGTGACTATCCAAGTCATACCCCCATAAATTAAAAGCGGAGAATCAAAAATGAGAAGCATGACAACGATCGAGCGGCTTTCAAAAAGATATTCATTTTCACCAGAGGAATTTATTAAATTGGGATCGACGCTGGCTATTAAAGAGAAAAAACGTTTGCTGAAGATTGAGCGACTGGAAATTTTAGCACGATATAGAGCCACCACTGTGGATGAACTTAAGCAGAAAATTGAGAATGGAGAGATTCCTGAACACCCTGCCTGGGAAGACCTCATTGAAATAAAAAATATCGAAGCCGAAATCAAGGAATTGGATGATGACATTAGAGTTTTACAGGAAGCTTGAAGCCGTAGCCGTGAATCAATTCGATGCGCCCCATTCGGAGCCCCTTCTTTTCACCCTCTTTAATTCCCTCGTCGATCCACTCTCTGACAAAAGAAGACTGCTTTAGCATATTATCCTCCTCATAAAATAGTTCTTTGATCAAAACATCTTTAAACTGCTTATAAGCGATCATAGCGGATAACGCCAGCAAATCCGCTTGCTGCCGTCGGTCAAGAATCTGTCGTATTAGCCGCTTTTCTTCCCTGAATATCTCTTTAATTTGGGCGGTAGAAAAGAGTATCAGGAGTGGGTAATGGCGCGGCAATATCGAGCTACTGATTTTTCATTGCAAGCTAAAATTTTCGAATCGCTTTATGAAATGAACATCGGTCTTTCGTTTGACCATGGCATGAATAGGAGGAGGCATTTAATCCACTGCCCGACATATCATCCCTTTCAAATATCTGGCTTCAGGAAAATTCAGTGGAATGGGATGATCGGCCGATTGGTTCAAATATCGAATCAATTGCACCTCGCGGCGAGCATCCAGGGCGGCATCGGCCACAATTTTTTGAAATAAGTCCGGCGAAACATGACCCGAACAGGAAAAGGTAAAGACAAATCCACCAGGGTTCAGAAGCTGAAAGGCGAGCCAGTTAATATCTTTGTAGCCACGGCTGGCTTTTTGCAATTGGCTGGCGGACTCGGCAAATTTTGGGGGGTCTAAAATGATGATGTCGAATCGCCGGCCCTGTTCGCGGAATTGCCGAAGCAGTTCAAACACGTCGCCATGGATAGTCTCGAATTTATGGGGATCAAAGCCATTGAGGGCAGCGTTTTTCTGAGCCAGATCCAAGAAATATTGGGATGAGTCGATATTCACTATATGAGCAGCACCCCCGTGCATCGCCCAGAGACCAAATCCTCCTGTGTACGCGAAGCAATTCAAAACCAATTTGCCCTTTGAAAATGGAGCGACGGCCATACGATTTTCCCGCTGATCCAAATAGGCGCCGGTCTTGTGGCCCTCCAGTATGTCTACCACCATGCGGATATCGCCTTCTTGAATTTCGATCTGCTTTGGAGGCAGCGTGCCCCAGAGGACCCCCTGGTGCGGAGAAAGCCCCTCTTTTTGTCTCACCTCCACATCCGATCGGTTGTAAATATTGGCATTCGGGAATAGTTCATGCAACAGAGTGACGATCTCATTGCTCCACAATTCCGCACCAGCCGAAAGAAATTGGCACACCAAAAAATCACCATATCGATCAACGATCAATCCTGGCAGGCCATCTGATTCCGAATTGATGATTCGATATGCAGTTATCCGGTTGGTATCCAACAATTGCTCTCGCATTCGGATTGCCCGCTGCAACCGGTTGAAAAAGAACTCAGAATTGATCTGTTCATGGATATCCCAGGTCCAGATCCTGACGCGGATTTGAGACTGCGGCGAATAAGAGCCCCGAGCCAGCCAATCGCCTTTCGACGACACGACGTCAATTGTCTCCCCCGGGGTGCCGACATGCTCCTCGTTCTGGATCGCTCCCGAGAAGATCCATGGGTGACGACGAAGGATCGATTTCTCGCGCCCGGGCTTTAGCACGACGTTGTTCATGGAATTGTTCCTCCCTTGCCAGGGATTGGTTTGTTATGATGGTATAAATTAGCCATGCGAAATAAGGTCACTCGAAGAATAGTTAAAAAACGGGTATAGAGAATTAGGAAAATATTCGATTTCGCCTGAAAAATTTCAGGCGCTTCAGCTACAAAAATTGGCACTTCCGATGATACCTATAAAAATATTTTGGAGCCAGCATACGATTCGGGGTACCGGGTGACTGGAAAATTTCGCTTTGCCTCTTGCCAAAAGAGCTTGCTGCCAAGCCATTCGAGATAAACTGGAATGCGACGCAATTCTGCTCGGCCGATCCATTGAACGGATTTGATGAGCGGTTGATCTTCATCGCCTTCTGGGACATTTGCGATGGTGAGATCCGCGGAATAAGATTCGACTGGCATGAAAAATTCGATGTGATGAACTTGATTTATTCTCGAAATTCGCGAATGTAGCTGATGTGCGATACTTCAGCAATCAGTCCAGTCTCGTCAAAAATTTCGCGCCCCGCGGTATCAAAAATTGAGCGATCGCTTATTTCCAAGCCATCCCCAAGCGGAATCCAGGAAGCGACGCCGCGGCGCTAATACCAGCAGGATCGCCTCGTCAAGAATAATTAGACCGGCCGCGCGAATGCGATGTCGCATTGTGCCTCCTAAGTTTTTTGTTGGGGATAATATAAAGCATATTCGCGATGAAATCAAGCGATAATTTTTTGTCTCCGCTCCAAACGAGTGGATGACAAGATGATGATGGAAAGCGATCGCATCCGAATGGCCGTTGAATTGCATGGATTTATCCTGGAACAATTTGCAGAAGAGAACATTTATATCAGTACCATGAAAAGAGTGAGCTTTTATACCTTAGGATGCAAATTAAATCAGGCCGAAACAGCGATTCTGGCGGAACAGTTTGAGCAAGCGGGTTATCAAATTGTCCCATTTGGAGAACCGGTCGATCTCTGCGTGATCAACACGTGCACTGTGACCGGCAAGACCGATTATCAATGCCGACAGATGATCCGTCGGGCCAAGCATCAGTCGCCCAACGCTCAGATCGCCGTGGTGGGTTGCTATGCCCAATTGGCTCCAGAAAAACTTCGCGCAATGGACGGAGTGGATTTCATTTTGGGGAGTGATGCGAAATTTGGCTTGATAGATCTGCTAAATCAGCGCCAGGAGCGGTCGGGTCCGCTTGTCACCGCATCTCAAAACAAGCGATTTATTCGGCCAAGCCCAGGAAAATTTTTTGATCATACCCGGGCATTTCTTAAAATTCAAGACGGGTGTGATAGCCGCTGTTCCTATTGCACCGTGCCACTTGCTCGTGGGCCAAGCCGCAGCGATGAATTGAACCACGTCATCGAGTCCGCAAAAAAGCTGGTTGAAAATGGCCATCGGGAACTTGTATTAACTGGTGTGCATATCGGCCGCTATGGCAGGGATTTAAATCCCCCGATGACGTTGCTCCAATTGATCAAGCAGCTTGAGCCGATTGAGGGCCTAGAACGAATTCGGCTGAGTTCGCTGGAACCCGGGGAGATCGATGATTCGCTCATCCAATGGATCGGACAGTCCAGCAAAATCTGCCGGCATTTTCACATCCCGCTGCAAAGCGCCGACGATGAAATCCTCGATCGAATGCATCGGGATTACAGTTCTTGGCAATACCAGCAAATTATTGAACGTATCACCAGAGAGTTTCCTAATTGTGGCTTAGGAACCGATGTGATCGTCGGATTCCCTGGAGAGACAGAGGTGCAATTTCAAAATACATACCAGTTGATCGAGCGACTGCCGTTCACCTATCTGCACGTGTTCAGTTACTCAGCGCGCCCAGGAACCGAAGCGGCGCAACTCAAGCCCCAGGTCGATCCACGGGTGATCAAACAACGAAGTGAATTGCTCCGGCTTTTGGGCAAGCGCAAGAAGCAAAAGTTCCTCGAAAGTTTGGTGGGGCAGAGGCTCCGGGTGCTGTGGGAAGCGAAAAATGGAGGCCCTTTGATGTTCGGCTGGTCAGATAATTACGCCAGAGTTGCCATGCCGACCAATGCCGAGCTGTATAACACATTAACCAACGTGGAGATTATTGCAATGGAATCGAATTGGGTGATTGGGCGGATGATCCCATGAAACCTAATGAATGCTGGCAGCTTGTTTCAATTTTTCGATTCGGGTTTGCAGCAAAAATTCAGGTTCCTGTGCAATTTTTCGCAATGGATTGAATACCCCTGATGTTCAGGCCAAGGGCTTCAGCTTTAGCGTTTGTTTATTCGTCAAACGTTCGAATGCAATTTATTGACCAGCGGGATGATGTGCGATCCATCAAGGGGTGATAAAACCATCACGTAGATGAACAAATTCATTGACATTTAATCAAAATATTAGTATTATTTGGGCAGGATGACAGCAACAGGAAGAAAATATTATATTGAGACCTATGGCTGCCAAATGAATCAATACGATTCGGAGCTGGTAGCGGGAATATTGAATCGAGAAGGGTATCAGCCGGCCAAATCATTGGAGGAATCGGATCTCATCTTGGTGAATACATGCAGCGTTCGGCAGCATGCAGAGAACCGTGTGTTTGGTCGCTTGGATGCGCTTCGTCTGCTGAAAAAACAGCGGCCGGAGCTGATTATTGGCGTGCTTGGATGTATGGCAATGCGATGGCAGGACACGCTATTACATCAGAAGCCGTTTGTTAGTTTTGTGTTAGGACCAGATAATTACCGCAGTCTGCCAGAGATACTTGAGCGGCTCAGCAATGGTTCCAGCAACAGCCAATTGAAGCTAACCGAGTTCGATCATCATGAAGTCTATAGCGAAATGTATCCCAGTCGCACTTCTGGTGTCAGCGCTTGGGTGGCGATCATGCGCGGGTGCAATAATTTTTGTGCCTACTGCATTGTGCCTTATGTGAGAGGTCGGGAGCGCAGTCGGGCTGCCGAAGAGGTGCTGCACGAGGTTCAGCGGCTGGTCCAGGACCATTTTGTCGAGGTTACGCTGCTGGGGCAGAACGTCAATTCCTATTATGATGGCCGACATGATTTTGCTGATTTGATTCGGCTGGTGGCGGAGGTGCCAGGCATTCAGCGCGTTCGATTCGCCACATCCCATCCAAAGGATCTTTCGCCGCGATTGATCGATGTCATGGCGGGTCATGAAAAGATCTGCAACCATTTGCACTTGCCAGTTCAATCGGGTTCGGATCAAATTTTGCGAGCGATGAATCGAAACTATACGCGATCACAATATCTCCGCCTGATTGAGGCCCTGCGGGAGAAAATCCCAACGGTCGGATTGTATACAGATATCATCGTTGGGTTTCCTGGCGAGACCGAACACGATTTCCAGCAGACGATTGAATTGGTGCAGCAGGTCCGATTTGACGGGATCTTTGTCTTCAAATATTCCCCGCGCGAAGGAACGGCCGCATACCGCCTGGCCGAAACGGTCTCAGAAGCGGAGAAGGTTCGTCGGTTACAACATCTCAATGCGCTGCAAGATGCCATTACGTTGGAAATGAATCAAAAATTAATCGGAACCACAGTTCAAATTCTAGTGGAAGGGCCCAGTCGAAAATTGAGACGGCATCAATATATGGGACGGACCGAGACCAATAAAATTGTGGTGTTCCAAGGGGATCGATCGCTCGTGGGGAAGCTGATAGATGTGAAAATCGTTCAAGTCGAAGGCCGAACTCTTTTTGGTATATTGGTGACCCCAGCGTCCAAATAAGCTGCCTCGGTTGCTCGTTTATTGGACTGAATAGTTCCGAGCAGTCCTCGATTGATCCATTGTACCACTGAAAAAGAACCTTGAAACCATGGTGGAATGAGGTCGCGTGGTTAACATAAGAGCCGAGTCACTGACGTTACGGTGATTGAGCAGAAGACAGATCCGTTTAAAATCCAAATATTCTGTGGTGCAATTGCTTCGTCCGGGGAATTACTAAATGTTGGAGGGTATTATGTGGCTTGTTAAGTGGATTTTTTGGGTTATCGTTCTGTTCGTTATCATTCTTTTTATCACGCAAAACGTGGATTTTTTGAAGCAGGCGCATAAGCTGCAATTTTTGTTCTGGGAGACAAAAGATGCTATTCCAATTTGGGTGGTGATGTTTATTTCATTTGCAGTGGGTGTCCTCATCTGGATGATTGGCTCAATTTTCAAGGTGATCGAATTAAAGAGCGCGGTGAGAAAGATCAACAAAGAGAATATCGCTCTAAAGAAAGAGCTGAACGAGCTGCGCAATATCCCCATCGATGAGGAAGCTGATGCAATGGAACAAATTGAAAACAAAATTCGATAAGCTGGAGACGGACACATATCGGCAAAAATGAAAAAGCAAGCATGTTGCATAAATTAGATTGGGAACCGGAACTATGATGACGATCATCTACTTAGGATTGGGAGCAGTGATCCTGATCATTGGTGTATTGGTATATGTGAAATTGAGGACGCCGCGGCCGCCGGCGGATACCTCGGAGGTTTATACCACGGCGTTGAATTATCTCATCACTGGGGAAAAGAGCAAGGCCCTGGAAAAACTGCGCGAGGCAGTGCGTGCTGACACCAACAATGTCGATGCCTATTTAAAAATTGGGGATATTTTAAGAGACCAAGGCTCGGTGGATCGGGCGATCAAAATACATCGTGGGCTCATCCTGCGACCCAACCTAACGAAAGGGCAGAAAATCACCGTGCTCGAGAGCCTGATCAAGGATTATCAGGCCAATAAGAATTATGAACGAGCCATTCAGGTGTGCCAGAAACTTCTGGAAATGACCAACAATGAAATTTGGGCGCAGGAACTGCTGTTAAAGCTCTATGAAGAATCGGCCGATTGGGAGAATGCATTTGACATATTGAAAAAAATCCAGAAGGCGCGGGGGAAGAAAGACAATCAAATTTTGGCGCTGTATAAGGTGGAAGCTGGGCTAAAATTGATTCAGGAAGGAAAGGAACGGGATGGCCGGATCAAATTTCGAGAAGCGATCAAATTGGATAAAAAATGCGCACCCGCCTACCTTTATCTAAGCGATTCCTATATTCGCGAGAATCGCCCAGAAGATGCCTTGGCCGAACTGGAGAAATTCAGCACTACGGCACCACAGATCTCCTATCTCGGATTTTCTCGCATCAAAGAGATCCTGTTTCGCGAGGGGATGTTCAGTGAAGCAGAAAATATTTTTGAATCGTTGCTTCACAACAATCCCAATATTGAGCCCATACGGTTTGCACTGGCCGATATTTATGAAAGAAAAGGAGAAATCGACAAGGCGCTGAATTTATGCTATGAAGCCAGTGATCGCAATCCAACCTCGCGACAGGCCAAGCGGTATTTGGCGAAGCTATTAGCCAAGATAGGGAGAAGGCAGGAAGCCCTCCAATATGCCTTTGAATTGATCGACGAAATGATCTCCGAGAAAGAACAACAGTTCACCTGTAAAAATTGCGGTTTTATATCAACTGAGCCGAAATGGCATTGTCCAAGTTGTCATCACTGGAACACGTTTATCGAGTAGAGATCCGATGAACATCGATTCGCTGAAGCGATGGCATAGCTTGCACCTCGTTCTTGGGTTGCTGGTGCTTTCCAGCCCAGTGTGTGCCCAGAATTATGCTCAGGAAATCCTCACATGGCTGCAGAATCATAGCAAACAGGAATTGAGAGACCGGTTAGCCAGCGTTCGAGACAACTATCCCAACAGCGCTGCTCCGCTTTTTTTGGAGGCGTATATTGAAGAGGATGGCGAGCGGGCAGTGGAACTTTATCGGCGCCTGGTCGATCAATTCCCGCAATCTCAATTTGCCGACCTTTCTTTGCTGAGAATGGCGCAATACTATTATGCGAAAGGTTCTTTGGTGGTTGCTCGGCAATATCTCGATAATTTGATCGATCAGTTTCCCAATTCTGAGCTCATCCCCGAGGCTAAATATCTGGCGGCGCGCTGTCTTATTGCCAGCGGCTATTTTAGCTCAGCTGAGCAGGAATTGAAAGAGTTAATGAAGAAATACTCTAAATCGCCATTTAAAAATCATGCCAAAGCCGCCTTGCTCGAGATAGAGCAATTGGTCAAAGAAGGCTCAGGATCAACGAGCGCATCGGATGACGCTTCAGGCTTCAGCAGGAATTCAGCGCGATCAAACGTCAAACCCTATGCAATTCAAATAGGGGCATTCTCCGATAGAGGCAATGCCCAAAAGCTGCACCAGCATTTCTCCGATTTAGGATACGCCTGTAAAATTGAAACAAAAACCATCAATAACACTTTGTTTTACCTGGTATGGATTGGAGAATTCGAAACCGAGGATCAGGCAGCTCGGTTTGGTGAGGTTTTTAAAAATTTGCATCAGATCCCTTTTCATGTGGTGAAAAGATGATCGAGCGATATCGGTTCGGCATCATCGTTATTAATCAAAAAAATTACCATCACGATGTTATTTTGTTTGACGATCAGGTGATTGATGATTGGTGGCGCGCCAAGGGTCATGAATTATGCATCGCCGATATCATCCACCCGGTTGAGCGATTCCATCCAGAGGTAGTCGTGGTGGGAACTGGCAAATTCGGGATCATGAAAGTTTTACCGGAAACAAAAGATTGGCTCTTTTCTCGGCAGATTGAATTAGTGACCCAGAAAACCGACGACGCCTGCCGCACCTATAACGAGCTTTCTGTTGCTCGCCCAGTCATGGGTGCGTTTCATTTGACCTGCTGAATGAGCGTTCGACTAACGTCGTTGCAAGAAAGTGTTTGCTGGTTCTTCGTGCAAGATTCGAATAGTAAGCTAAAATGTCATGCCTGCATCGGGAGGCATCTCTATTCGCCTTGTCTTAAAAATTGGACTTTCAAGAAATATCTGCATTCGCAGGAATGACACGACCGAATGAAAATCCGCAGCTTGCAGCATGAACCAGCTCGCAATGAAGTTTCGTCGGATGAGCGATCATGGTTTACACGGTCTGGTCAATTTATGTTCATCTTCGTCAATAATCTGCCGTAATTGCTCCAATTGTATGTGCGACTGGCGTTCGATGGTCGAGTCCCATGGTCCTCTAAAATTGTTCTGAGGTTCGCTCTAATTAATGGGATGGCGCTGTTTGATCTTATCCCAGATTGGGTGCTTCCTCTACTCAGCGAAGTAGATGACCTGACAGTTTCGTTGATCGCCCTAAACAGGGTCATCGCCAGGTATTTTCAACCGGTGCTCGATGAACCTATTAGCCGATTGGGCAGGAGAGACGAGATGATTTTTGATTGGCGAATAGCAACGTCCTCAGCTCAATGGATCTGGCCAATCGAAATCTCCCCGTTCATGTGAGCTTCTATGAACGTCATGTTTTGGTCCGTCGGCCAACGGTCAGGGCAAGGGAGATTATGCTCGAAAATTTTGATTCAAAAACGCGGTAGCGGGCCGAACCTTATGCCAAGAGCAGATGCAGGATCAGATATGAAAACATGGCTCAATGGGATCACATTTTTTTTGTCATTGCTTTTAGGTGTGAACATTTCCAGCCATGCGAAGCCAGAAATTAAGATCGAAATTATTTATCCGAAAGAAGGCAGCCAAGTCATCGCTGCCGAGTCCACTTTTGTTTTCGGAAACGTTTCTCCGGTCGAGGCGCGCTTTTGGGTGAACAATGTTCCAGTGGAGCTTTATCCCAATGGCGCTTTTTTGGCGTATGTGCCGGTATCACCGGGTCATTTCGCATTCGAGTGCCAGGCCGTAGCTGATAATGATACCGTTTGTGCGATTCGCCACGTTTACATTCCTTTTTATTTAAAGAGCTCTCCCTCCGAAGAATTGGTAATTGATACCAGTTATGTGTTTCCACGAGTTGATTGTGAGCTACCATCTGGCGAGCTTTTTAAACTGGCCTTCAAAGGGACGCCAGGCCGCCAAGCAAGTTTCTCCATCGAGGGTCTGGCGTCCGATGTGCCAATGAAGGAGTTGCCGCCACGAAAATCGTTTATTTGGGGTGAAGCCTTTTTCGGAGAAGCAACCAATCCCCAAATGGCCAAAGTGACTGGGATTTATGTTGGAAGTTTTCTCCTTCCTAACAGCAGCAATGGAACTGCCAGGCAGATTCGCTTTAAGCTGAAAGATAAGAATGGCCATTTCGCCGAAACGGTCGCCATCGGCAAGCTGACTGTTACCCGTCCAGATTATGTTCAATGGGCAGAGTTCATTCAAGATGTCACGGTGGAGCGAAGCGCCGTAAGCCCAGGGGATCAGATATTCTTCTTTAAAGGCACGGTGTCGATGCTCACTGGCAAGCGTGGTAATTTTGTGAGAGTCAAACTATCGAATGCTGAATCTGTGTGGATCCGCTCAGAAAGCGTCAAAATGTCTTCGGCAGGCAACTTTGCGAACCAGGCGCTTATTTCAACCATCCAAGCCGAGCCAGTGAATCAACGAACGCGCATCAAAATTGCCTTGGACCAGCGATTGCCCATTAAAATTGAACAGAATCTAAAACCGGTTGGGCTGACTGTCATTTTGTATGGTGTGACACCAAATCTGGATTTCCTTCGGTTCGATTTGGACGAAAAATTGATTCCAGAATTCAATTGGGATCAACCTACAAAAGGGATGTGGCAACTGAACATTAAATTGGCCCAAAATCAACTTTGGGGGTATCAGCTCTTTTATGTAAACGAAACGTTATATATTGACATCAAAAAACCGCCCAAGACATACCGATCCAATCATTCACCACTGAAAGGCGTCGCAATTTGCCTCGATCCGGGACACAGCCCTGATACTGGTGCTATCGGCCCTAAGGGACATATTGAACAAGAGATGAACTATCGCTATTGTTATGCATTAAAGCAGGCATTAGAAGAGAAAGGGGCGTTGGTGGTGCTCACACGGGGGGAAAATTTTGGGGCATCCATTAGTGCACGCATTCAACATGCGATCTGGAACGACGTCGATCTGTTTTTGAGTTTTCATTTCAATGCGCTGCCTGACGGCGTCAATCCATTTCGGAATCGTGGGATCAGTTGTTATTATTACCATCCCCAAAGCTATCGGCTGGCCAGCTTGCTCCAAAAATCATTGGTAAGAGCCACTGGTCTGCGAAGCTTTGGCTTGTTTTATGAAAATCTGGCAGTCGTTCGGCCAGTTCAAATGATCGCGGTGCTGATCGAACCCGGTTTCATCACCCATCCCTGGGAAGAAATTCTCATTGCCTCTTCCAGTTATCAGCAACGGGTGGTTACGGCGATCGTCACCGCCATCGAACAATTCATCAGGGAGAGCCGCGAAAATTGATCAGTGCTGTGAATCCGAACAATTTCAAATTTTGTCCCAGATGTGGTCATCCTTTGGTGACGAAATTCATCACCCAAGAGAAAACCCAACGGTTAGTGTGTGAGCAATGCAATTTTATTTTTTATATCAATCCAATTCCAGCCGTTGCCGCAATTGTGATGAAAGATAATCATATTTTGCTGGTGAAGCGGAAATATGATCCTCGAAAAGATATGTGGTCACTGCCGGCTGGATTTATGGAATTCGGGGAAACAGCAGAAGGGACAGCCATCCGCGAAACAAAAGAAGAGACCAATCTTGATATCCAAGTGGATGAGTTATTTGGCGTTTTTCCTGGATTTGATGATCCACGGGTCCATGTCGTGCTGATCGTTTTCCGGACAAAAATTCTGAATGGTCATCCTGTCCCAGGCGATGATGCGAGCGACGTACGATTTTTCCCATTGGACCGATTGCCAGAGGAGATTGCCTTCGCATCGCATCGCCAGGTTTTAAACCTTTTGGTTCAGGAAAAGATGGAAGGACTCGTACGCCATCCCTCAGACGAGGGGAATCTTTGAGCGATATGGAAATCAAGCAACTCCATGAATGGAACATCACGCTGGAACAGGCCCAAACAATTCAAAATGAATTGCGCAATCGGATCGTTCTGCAGCCCTTGAGTGCCCCTGTCCACTTGCTGGCTGGTGCCGATGTTTCCTATTCAAGAAAGTCTGATACATGCTTTGCCGCCGTGACGGTTTTTGATTATCCATCGATGCGCATCATCGAGCAATCGCATGCAGTGGGTCACCATTCTTTTCCATACGTTTCTGGCTTTTTATCCTTTCGCGAAGGTCCGATTTTATTAAAGGCCTTCGAAAAATTAGCTCATGTTCCTGACCTGATCCTATTTGATGGTCAGGGCATTGCCCATCCACGACAGATGGGGTTGGCAACGCATCTGGGAATTATCCTTGATCGGCCGTCCATCGGCTGTGCGAAAAACTGGCTATTTGGAAGTTATGAATTACCTCTGGAAATTCAGGGAAGTTGGTCTGAACTATACGATAAAGGCCGACAGATCGGTGCGGTGGTGCGCACCCGCGATCACGTTAGACCGCTGTTTATCTCTCCTGGATATAAAATAACATTGGATGAGGCGATCGAATGGGTATTGCGGACCATAACACATTATCGCATTCCAGAACCCATTCGGCAGAGTCATATTGCTGTGAACCAATTGCGAGCCGGTTATGAACAACCTTAAAACCAATCTGCGAACCACTGGGCTAGTATTTCACCAGGATTATCTGAAACATGACCCTGGATCCGGGCATCCAGAGCGTCCCGAGCGATTGCAAACCATCATGAGATATCTCGATCAAGCGGGACTGTTGCAGCAGCTTCACCGAATCGAGCCATACCCAGCTGATATCGAGTGGATCGCTACGATCCATCAAAGGGAGTATATTCATTCCGTGGAACAGGCTTGCAGCGACGGCGTTCGCTATCTCGATGCCGACACCGGTATCTGCCCTGATTCCTTTTCCATTGCTCGATTGGCGGTTGGCGGAGCCATGGCGGCGGCCGATGCCGTGATGCAGCAGCGAATTAGCAATGCCTTTTGTGCCGTTCGTCCGCCAGGTCATCATGCCACTGCACATCACGCCATGGGGTTTTGCTTGTTTAATAACATTGCTATTTTAGCCAGATATCTGCAGCGGCATTATCATCTCCAAAAAATTCTCATCGTCGATTGGGATGTTCATCACGGCAATGGAACGCAAGATGCGTTTTATGAGGATCCGACCGTATTTTATTTCAGCATTCATCAATGGCCTCACTACCCAGGCAGTGGGCTTCAGCATGAGATCGGACGCGGCACTGGACAAGGCTTTACACTCAATATCCCACTTGCCCCAGGCCATGGCGATGCCGACTATATCGAAGCATTTCAGCAAAAGTTAGTGCCAGCGGCCAAACAATTCAAACCTGATTTTATTTTGATCTCGGCCGGATTTGATGCACATTATCAAGACCCCTTAGCTGGGATGCAACTGACCGAATCCGGATATGGTCGCCTCACTCAGATACTTATGGAACTGGCGGATGAATTTTGTCACGGACGAATAATTTCTCTTTTGGAAGGCGGTTATAACCTCGAGACCTTAGCTCGAAGCGTTATCTCCCATATCGAGGTTCTCATGGGAAAAAGCATCCCGATTCGCTAAATAGTGGCATGTAAACGGCTTCTTTTTTTGAGCCGCTAAATGCGGGTGAGATAGCTCATGGCTTAGCGTTGAGCCAAATAAGCGATGCCGTGGGGAATCATCACCTCGAATGGCACCTGATGATTAGCATTGTGGTTTTCACCGTGAACTGCTTTTGATATTCTATCTGAATTTTTAAGATGAACAGCAGGAAGCAAAAGGATCCCACAAAATGAACAAAAGGCCGCGGAAGATATCCTGGTAGCACAAATTCTCCTATTATTCAACATCTTCCGTGAGCAAAAAATTTTCTTGTGTGGTTTGAGATCCCACGAAAAATTTTGATGTTATGAAATTCTGGATGATTGACTTCCTTCTTCAAAAGAAAAACTTTGTGCAATGATGCTGGTATTTCTTCGCTGGCAAAAGAATAGGATAAATGAGACTCTCGAGCTGGTGAGAGTGACAGTCGAATCGTTATTCGTTTATCCATTTTGCAGAAGCATAATTGATTCAACCTAAGGAGAACTGACGATGAAAAGGAACATGATTATCGTCATCTTCAGCATTTTTGCCAGTGTTTGTCGCCCAAGCAACGATGCTTCTTTGCCGCAGCAACAGCCAGTTCAGGTCGAACAGGACTTTTTCAGCACCAAGCGTCATCAGATGGTGAAAGAGCAGATCCAACAGCGGGGCGTCAAAGATACGCTGGTATTGAGGGCCATGCGGAAGGTGCCGCGTCATTTGTTTGTCCCGGAGTATCTTCGCAACGAAGCGTACCAGGATTATCCGCTTCCGATCGGGAGTGGTCAGACCATTTCTCAGCCCTATATTGTGGCGTTCATGACCGAAGCGTTGCGGTTAAAAGGAGGCGAAAAGGTGCTCGAAATAGGCACTGGCTCTGGTTATCAAGCCGCCATACTGGCAGAGATTTGCTCCGAAGTTTATACGATCGAAATCATCCCTGCGTTGGGGCATCGCGCCGCTCAATTGTTGCAGCAGCTTGGCTATCGAAATGTTCATGTGGAGATTGGGGATGGATATCGCGGCTTGCCGCGCCAGGCGCCCTTTGATGCCATTATTGTCACTGCAGCACCAGATCACGTCCCTCAGCCGTTGATCGATCAACTGAAACCAGGCGGTCGGATGATCATTCCCGTAGGCGATCTATACCAAGAGCTCATTCTGATTAGCAAAAAATCGGATGGGAAAATTGAGCAAGAATCCGTGCTGCCAGTCCGATTTGTGCCAATGACCGGCGAAGCTGAGAAAAAGAAAAATGAATAAACTTGATAAAAAATTCAAAAACTTTTTTGGATGACCCTACGTACATACTTGCGGCAAATTTATGCGAGCATCTCGGTTCAAAAATGGCGCCAATATTCGACAGGAACTGTTATTGAGCAGAGGTTTAATTCGATTTCAGTTTTCGCGGCTATTTCCCGGCTAAGAAAAAAAGAGTTTTTTGACTCGCTTTAAACAGGCAATTGATGGATCGACGGGTATAATCCTGTTAGCCATCTTTTATTAAATTCTTATTACTCGGAAGGGATCAACGATGGAACCATCAAAAAGTAGTGATGAGCCAAAGCGGCTATATCGATCAAAAGTGGATCGTTTGGTTGCTGGGGTTTGTGGCGGCGTCGCCGAATATTTCGAGGTTGATTCAATCCTGGTGCGTATTTTATGGCTCATTATTATATTTTTTACTGGATTTTGGTTGGGCATTTTGCTTTACCTTATTGCTCTGGTGGTAATGCGGGATAATCCAAACCAGAGCTTTGCCGATCGTAAACCCCAGAGTGTGGCGTTGTATGTGGGGATCGGTTTTGTTCTGTTGGGTTTATTGTTTCTATCAAATCGCTGGGATTGGTATTACTTTCGACCGTTTCATTTTCATTTCTTCAAGCCCTGGTTCTTCCACTGGGATCGCTTCTGGCCTATTATTTTAATACTGCTTGGCGCTTTTTATTTGTTTTATGCCTTGAAGCGGCCTGCCAATGGACAAACCGAGCCTGCAAAAAATGAACCTATTTCTCCAAGCCATAGATTATTTCGCTCCCGCGATGAAAAAATTATCGGTGGCGTTTGTGGCGGCTTGGCACAATATCTGAATGTCGATCCAGCTCTCATTCGAATTCTTTGGGTCATTATTTCCTTAGCCACCGGAGTCCTTTTCGCAATTATTATCTATATCGTGTGGATGATTGTTGTGCCTGAGAGCTCAGCAGTGTCGAAACAATCGACTTCAACAACCCCAGATAGTCCAATCGCTGCAGCATCTGCCCCGCAGCGGCGTACAAAACGAATCACAAGACCACCCACGAAAGAAGGTGAGAATGAATAACTTGGATGGTCAAAAAAATTGATCTTCGGAGGATGGATGTTATGAGCACGCGAAAGCCTTCTCTATTGCCGGGACTCATTCTGATTATTATCGGCGCAGTACTGTTGGTCAATAAATTGACATCTTATTATGTAGGCTGGGATGAAATCTATCCAATTATTTTGATAATTATTGGGATTCTGATCTTAAGGACTGTCCTCAAGAAGAGGGATAAAGGTGGGATATTTTTTGGGACGCTGCTTTTCCTGCTTGGCAGTTATTTTTTGCTTAAAAACTATGATTTCATTTCCTACCGATATGTTCGAGAAGTTTGGCCAATCATTTTGATGATTTTGGGATTCAGTTTTCTTTCGGTGCCAATGTTTTATCCAAAAGATTGGGCTTCATTGATTCCTGGAGCGATATTCCTCTTTATTGGCGGGATCATTTATCTCAGAAGATTGGATCTCATTTATTTTGATCTCGGAGAGATCATTTCTGATTATTGGCCTGTCACTTTGATTATAATCGGCGGAGCGATCGTTTTCGGTGCATTGAAAAAATAGATCGATTGCACCAAAAATTGGCTTTAGCAAATGAGCTGGTTAATTGCGATTTTTCTGCGAGTTTGGAAGCCGTTAATAAGACCAGTAGTTCAGGCGTTTCGCTTTTCATGGGTGAAGCCCATGAGAGTTCATGCCAACTGATCATGGTTGATTTTGATTCGCCTGATATGCCCGAAATTAAAAAAATGATCGTTCTGACTCTCCGAATAAAGGCGCATTCCATTTCGGTAAAAGGGCATTTGTCCCGAGGCGAAAGCCTTTTCGACCCAATTGATCGGATTTTGCGCCTGAGCTTGTGATGCACTAACAGAAAATTTTGGTTCGACCTTTATAGCTTTTTATTTCTAATAGAACGCACCTGGCTGGTTTGAGCATCAATTTTAACTTCCTTGGAGAATCTGGCATATTTCGGTCCGGTCATGGCCTTATTGGATTTAGTGCCTGTGTCAATTGCTGCGTAAACGTCAGCGTTACCAACCAAAACATATCGTCATCAGTGATCTCCACTTCTTCAATTAACATATATCGAATTTTTTCGGAGCGGTATATTTCTCAATGGCAATCCAGAGAAATTTGAATCGCCTGTTTCTCGTCGATCATGTTTAAGTTCCCTGTATTTTTATAACGCTTATTATTTAAAGAAAGCCAAGATGAAGATTCCAATAAAATCAATCTAAATTTAAAAGCCAATATTTTTCTGAGAAGACGACATCCGATCTTTAAATTGCATCATGAAGTTCCTCAGTCCTATAATACACCATGCGTGGTCATTCATTCGAATGGTTTTCGAATAGATTATCCCTTGACAAATGATGTCACCATCGAGCATCCTTTTTCGCTGCAAGGCCCCTCCTTGAGTTCTCTCAAATGAGAAATGAATTTGCAGAATTATCGCTTGACAAATCGTTTAGAATTGTTTATATTAGCCTACACTCAGGATCATTTCGATCTGATATCGTTCAATGGAATAGTCATAAAGAAAGCGAAAAACAGTACTTTTTTGAGCCATTTTGGGTTCAGAACAAATAGCTGGGAGCGAAGAGCGCATGTATTTCACAATTTTGAATGGTTTCCTGTTCGCCTTTTTTTTATTATTGGTGATTGTTGGGCTGAGGCTTAAATTTTGGCCTTACCTTCCGATCAATTTGATTGGAATGATCCTTATTGCAATCACCTTTTTCCTTGATTTGAACCATTTGCTGAATCCAATCAACATCATCATTCTTTTTGCTGCTATTCTAATTGTATTCATAACCGACATAATTTATACTTTTCGTGAATTCAAAGAAGAAATCACCGAAACCGAAGCAAGACGCCTGCGACGTTATCTGAACGAGAATTTGTCCGATGGTCATTTCAAATTGATCGGGGATGAACAATTAATGCGACAAGAGATTGAGCAGGCAAAAAATATCCCACTTCAAGAGCAAATGCAGGCATTGGCGATGTTTAAGTTAGGGAATCGAGCCTATCAACGAGGCGATTATCAGGATGCTCTTGAGAAGTACGACCTATCCACAAATTGGGTTCAGACAGGAATTGGTTTTCTTAATCAAAGCGGGATATTGTTGCAATTGGGGCAATTCGAGGATGCTTATGTTATGGCAGAAAAGGCGGCAGAAATTCGGCCCAATTTCTATGAAGCCCTGCTCAATCAGGCGGTAGCCTTAGAAAAAATGAAAAAGTATGATCAAGCCCTCGTGAAATTCAAAGCCGCTGCCGACGCATCGCCAGATGAATATGAGGCATGGTTATGCTGCGCAAACATCCTTTTTAAGCTCAATAAGCCAGCGGAAGCTATTGAGTACTATGACAAGGCGATTGATCTATACAGCCGTTTATATGAAGCCTGGTATTATAAAGGCGTTTGTTTGCAACGACTCGGCCAAGATGTCGAGGCGCTTCGCTGCTTCGAGCAAGTGATAAAACTAAATCCAAATTATTATCATGCCCATTATCGCTCTGGAAATATCTTAACGAAACTTGATCGAATCACCGAAGCGATTCGAGCGTATGAGAAAGCCATTAAGCTGAATCCTGATTTAATTACTGCATGGAATAATTTGGGTGTGGTATTAGCCAAAGTGGGGAGACTCAAAGACGCAGTGAAGTGCTATGATCGAGCGATAAAAATAAACCCCGATTATTACGAAGCTTGGCTCAATTTGGGATTGGCGCAGGACAATCTCGGCTATTACAAAAAGGCGTATGTCAGCTACAATCGCTTTTTGGAGTTAGCCCCTTCCGATCTCGAGAAACGAATCTCGATAACTCGTAAGCGGGTTGACGAACTTCGAGAAAAATATAAGCTGAAACCCATAAAGCTTCAAAAGCAGACAACATCTAAAAAAGCGAAAAAAGTGGCCAATATAGCTGAAGATTAAAATCGCAATGATGCATCGAGGATTTCCTCATTTAACATTAAAGTTATTGTGAAATGAAAGATAAATCGGAGTTAGGTTTGCCGTCTCCTCCGCCATTGATTTACTTGACTGGGTTTATGGCAAGCGGCAAATCGACAATTGGGTACGCCCTGGCAGAAGCACTGCATCGAGATTTTTTTGATTTAGATGCTGAAATCGAATCACGATTAGGAAAGTCAATTGCCCAGATTTTTCAAGATGAAGGAGCCGCTTTTTTCCGCGAGATTGAAAGCGAAATTTTAGCTGAATTGGCGCAGCGCAAAAATGCCGTGATCGCATTGGGGGGCGGCACCCTCATGGATATAGAGAATTTGCTTTTGGTCCAGAAATCAGGGATATCCATCTGTTTGGCCACAACCCCCGAAGAGATTTGGAAACGAATTGAAAACTCAGAAAAAAGACATTTGATCGCAGGACCAGACGCCCAAGGACGGGTGCTTTCTACTCCAAATCAAATTTATACCAGAATAGAATCACTAATGCTCATCCGAAAGCCTGGGTATGATCAGGCCGATATTATTATCGATGTGACGCGGAAATCTGTAAGCCAAATTGTTCAAGAAATCTTGATGCTTCTTGAACCTTATCATTTCCTCCAATAGATCAAGCATTTGGATTCCCCGTACTGAATAGATATCCTTCCAATGAACCCTATTGATAGATCAGATAGTAGCAGATCTAATCTATATCGCCTGTTTTCATTGGATCCTTGTTCCGTGAGTGAGCTTCAGAATTTTTAGCTTATCGTTATTCCCGCCCAAACGGCATTATCAGCATTCGTGGAAAACAGATCATTGAAATGGTCGTTCAATGGCTATGTCGTGATGAATTTCAAATAAATTTGAAAATCAATAAAGTAAAATTCATTAGAAACAATATATATAAAAATATTAAAATGGTTTATTATTTACTTTCTCGATTGTTAGTGCCGAAAATATGCTTCAATTCGATACGTTTGTTTTGTTTTAATACATTGGAATCTATCGCATCCATCGGATGTTTATGTAGCTAACTGTCAAATTCTAATAATTCTAATCCAATAAGCTACTAAATATTTTAAGTGAGGTGGCACAATGTTTGTAATTCAACGGATATATACCCATAAGCTAACTATTTGGAAGCCAAAAGGGGAAACGAACAATGAAAGAGCTGCTGTATTTTTCATTTTCAGATCTATTGATACGAGTGGAATACTCTAAAGAGGCGAATTCATTAAAATATGCTTCCCATCGAGAGGTTTCCTTTGAAGAGCGCGTGGTTATTGAACAGTATTTGCTGACAACGGTTGCTCAGAAAACAGATTTTTATAATCGTTATCCAGCACTTTTTATCTATCTTGGAAAAGATGAAAAATTGATTCGCGACTTAAATTTATTCCATTTGAAGAACACACTAAAGTTCTTGGCGAATCGTGAAAAGGAAGTGAAAGAAAAAGTGGATGAATTGATCAATCACTCTATGAGCAATTATTATTTTGAACGAATTGGTGAGACAATTTTAGAACTGAGAAAAACCATAAAGTCAGGATCGGAAACCGATAATAAGCAGCAGAACGTCAAAGTGGTTAAAGAGACGATGGAGAAAATGAATGAGCTGATCAAAGCTTATAACATTTATTCCGATAAAAAAATCACCATTGAAAAAGTTGTCCCTAGGGATTTAATCGAATATATTTAGTGGGATGGGAAATAGATTCAAAAAGGTATGATTTTGGATTTATGCAAATAGCGGGGGGGAATTGGAGGCTGAAAATGCAACAATATCGTTGGGCGATCCATTCGATTGCATTGTGCTTGATGTTCATTTCGAATGTATCCGGGCAGATGTTGACGGCTGGTCGCTTTGGGTTGGGATTGAATACGGGTGTACAAAAAATCTATTGCGAAGATCCAAGCAAGTATGGCTTTGGGATTGAAACCTATGCAAAATATCATATCAGCCAACGCTTTTTTGCCAATATAGCCTTTGGATATGGGACATTGACTGGAAGCGCTCCCAATAACACGGGCAACTACCATACTGACCTCATAACGATAGATGCGAAAGGCGCAATAAAATTCCTTCCCGAAAGTAATTTTGCTCCTTATGGTTATGCGGGCTTAGGGGTGTTTCATTTTTCCTACCATGGTCCAGGATCCAGCGCTTTGCCAGGGCGATATCTCGGTGGATATTTTGATGCGTCGTTGATCATGGGAGTAGGGATTGAAATCATGATGAATCCGAATTTAGCTTTGGATTCCCATGTGGATTATCGTATAACTACCGGAGATGACCTGAACAATCATCATGGCGGCGCAAGCGATGCATATTTAAATGTAAGAACCGGGATCACATATTATTTATCATCCAATCCAATTATCCGAAGCAGCGGTGGTGAGCCGATAACCGAGAACAGTGCGCTCGATGAAATCTCAGCAGAAGATTCAAGTGGTTCTGCTGATGACGAATTGAATTCGCTCCTTGAGGGGTTGGATAGCTATAACGAGACGGCTACTGCCAATATGAATATGGAGGAATACATTCGACTAAAATCCCGCATCGATCAGTTGAATGATGCCATTCGGCAAAAGGAATTAGAAATTGAAGAACTAAAAGCTCAATTAGATATCCGCAAAGAAAAGATTGCTGAACTTGAGAAAAATCTGAAAAGTCGCGGCGGAGAATTGGCGGCGTCGCTGGATGCGGATTTGACAGATTTCGCAGCAAGCTATGAAAAAGCGCTCCAGCATTATTATGCCAGAGAGTTTGATGCTGCGATCTATTTGTTCAATTCATTATTGGAGACCAATCCCAATCACAAACTCAGCAGCAATTGTCAGTATTGGATCGGTGAAAGTTATTTTGGACAGGGCGATTATCGGATGGCACTTGACGCATTTCAAAAAGTCCTATCTTATCCGCAATCATTTAAAAAGGACGACGCGCTCCTGATGATGGGCAGGTGTTACATGCTGTTAGGAGATAAACAGACTGCCCTGGCGATGTTCGACCAATTGATGAATGAATATCCAGATAGCGAGTATTTTCAGAAAGCCCAAAAATATGCCAATAGCCTTTGATATGGATGTGTTGCGGTAGATGGAATGTAATTGAGTGTACTCGTTGGTGCGAACGCTCACATTTCATTGGAAATCGACAGTTATTTCAAGCCAAAATTAACATACCTGCCAGTGCAAGCCCGACATTTAAAATGATTTTTTAAATTTTGCGAAAAGAACGGCTCGAAAGATAATAACTGCTGTTTTTGATTGTACGCATTCAACAAAGCCTTGAAGCCTTCAGATCATGGAAATTTCAGGGCTTTATTTTTTGTTGCAAAAATAAGAAAAATTTGTATATTTAAGTGTGCTAACTTTTACCCATACATATCTTTTAAATCTGGCTTATGAGAAAATAAATCTTCAACCTATTCCCTTAAATCGAGGGGAACTGGTTTTGGGCAATGTTATTCCAGATTTTATCACTCATTTGGGACGGTCACGATTTCAAGCGATCGCTCATGATTTGCGTCTGCTGAGTGAAAACGATCAGCGATCCGATCTGCGGTGGGGAGCAATATTTCATGTATTATGCGATAATTATTCCACCCTGGGAAGGATCAATTTCTCTGGCAGCTATCATAGTTACGCGAAAAATGGATTCATCGAACAGCGTGCACGATATGTCAAACTCAATGATGCATTACATATTCCAAAACGAAGGATTTTGCAGTGCGCATTTGATATTTTGGTTATTCGCTCTCAACGGTTGACCCTAATTCAATTACTGAGGGTAGCAGAGACCTTCCTTCATGAGAATTTTGAAAATATCATTCATGAAGTGGGAGGGATTTACAATATCGCACCTGTTCAACTTATCAAAGGATTGCAGCGATTTTCATTCATCTATGGTGACAAGTTTATTGATTATGCCTCCTTGGAAGAATATCGGCTGTTTCCATTAATTCGAAGCCTGCTGAAACTTGATTCACTGGCAGACCCGCATCTCATTTTGCAGCAAATTCGAAATCATCCTGAATTAATGGATCTCGTCGAGTCCAATATGGATTTGATACGCGATAACTGGGTTGATCTGTTGGATGAAACGGCGAATGCTGTTTTGCAATATCAAGGGCTGAAAAGCTTTTTGAGAAGCACGCTTGCCAATGATCATTAACAAAATTTTGGTCATGATTCGATCCATTTTCGATTGAGGCCAGCACTCGGCTGGCTGATGGATGAAGCATGGTCGTGATTTCGGAATACCATTAGCGACGCTCAATCGCAAATAGCTTCTTGCGCAGGAACAAATTCCAGAGGGATCAAATAATATGCTCATAAAGGGAGAAAATGTAACACTGTTTAGTCATTTCGGGGATCTGGCAGCGGACGGAGACGAAGCAATATCCTGGTGTTAGGGGATTGCTTCGCTTCTATCGGAATAACATTTGTGAACCCTGGGACATAATAAACCTTGAGGAGCATAGAGGGCAGAATTGCTGGGCGCCGCGAGTGAAATTAACCAATTCTGTTAGGTCAGCAGATGCTAATGCGAAATTTTTATGATTACTTTTACCAGAGTTTTTGTCAATTGGAGTTATTGCAGTCGTCCACGAAGAGGCGGTTCATTGGGAGCATGCAAATGACCCGTTTTCACCCTTGAGTTCTGATGGCAGAATGAAACAGATTCCGATGCTACAAGCTCGTGGACAATGGTTTCAGTTAAGATAAATCGAGTCCCGTTGAATCATTTTCAATTGAGGTGCTCATGCCAAAAGGCAAAGCCTATGTCGGGACAAGTGGCTGGCAATATCGTCACTGGGGGAACGGGGTTTTTTATCCCGCCGACTCGAAACCATCTGATTGGTTCTATTTTTATTGTCAGCATTTCAATTGTGTCGAAATTAATAATACATTTTACCATTTACCAAACAGAGAGGTCTTTGAACATTGGCGGAAAAATTCTCCAGACGGGTTTCGCTTCGCGATCAAAGCGAGCCGCTTCATTACCCACCTGAAAAAACTCCACAACCCAGAGGAAACGATCCCCAAATTCCTTCAAAATGCATCAGGATTAGGAGAGAAATTGGCCGTCATTTTGTTTCAATTTCCCCCTTTCTGGAATTTGGATATGGCACGATTGAAGGCGTTTGTTGACTACTGGCAACAGCAGTCTTTGGTGCCCGATGTGAAAATTGCCATAGAATTTCGTAATTCCAGTTGGAATATTCCCCTGGTTCATGAATTACTCCGCTCGGCCAATATTGCACTTTGTTTTGCTGATTGGCCTAATTTGATCATTAGCGAGCCAGTGACAGCCGATTTTATCTACGTCAGACGCCATGGTCCCAGCCTGCTTTATTCCTCCAATTATTCTCCCCAGCAGCTCCTGCATGATGCCGAGAAGATCAAAAATTGGCTCGTGAACGGAATGGATGTTTATGCATTTTACAACAATGATGCCTTTGGCTGGGCAGTCCAGAATGCGTTGAGCTTAAAAGAACTCCTAGGCTGATCGGTCACATCATAATTAATTCCAATCGTAAGATTTCAATAATAGGCTTATATGTCGTAATTTCGTAGTCGGGCATCTCGCTTTTGGTTTGATGTAACCAACGGCTTTTAAAGAGATTCCTGTCCGCCAGTTGGAGGAAGAAATGACACGGACTCAGTGAATTGCCCATGTTGCATATAGAAAAAAATTAAAATATAATCTGCTGATGACGATTTGGGGATTGTTATGTCTAATCCTGCCCAAGTTGCGATAATCACCTGGTGGGTAATGCAGCATGATGCAGTAAAGGGAATGGTCCCAACCATGGTTGGGCGTGGAAGATAAAGTCTTCGGGATTCTTGTTTTTATGAAGGGTTCTTCGTGTCAGCAATTGAGGACTAAGGGGATATAAAAAAACCGAATGGGCGCAGAATAGCCCATTCGGTTCTGATCAGAAATCAGTTAGCAGGAACTATCGGACCAGCATCATCTTCATCTTCTTCGAGAAGGTGTTGGATTTGCCGATCGCCTTAATTTGATAGAAGTAAATTCCGCTCGCAACTGACATGCCTTTGTCGTCACAGCCATCCCACATGATCTGATATCTGCCGGCGACCTTTTTGTCATTTACTAAGGTCTTAATCGCTTGTCCCATGAGGTTGTACACCTCCAGGGTCACCTTCGCTTCTTCCGGCAGATCGAAGACGATCATGGTTTCAGGGTTGAACGGGTTAGGATAATTCTGACGCAAGGCATAATTGGTCGGAATCACTTCGCCGGCTTTGAATCCAGCCCCAAACAGTGCCTCTAAGCTGGTACTGACTAATGGCGTTGTGTAGACTTCAAGTTCGGCAAAAGCGCGATACTGGTCTTCGGATTCCAACAGCTCGATCTTGATATATTTGGCTACGACCGGGAGCGATAGCGTTTCTTCCCAGTCGGTGGCCGTGGTGTATTTTTTGAATAATTCCACAAAATTGACACCATCCGTTGAGGTCGAAATCCGATATTCCGTGACCAATTGTTTTGGATAGCCTTTGCCATTCCCTCTTAACAACCGCACCTTGATGATGCCCCGATCAGACGGGTCTACCAATTGATAGATGCCGTAGCAGCCGTCATATTTATTCGCGGCCACCTGAGTTTCTGGATCATCATCAATGGCTTTGCTCCAATCCTCATTTCTCCAGGTTTCGGTGCCTTCATGAACAAGGAGTTTTTCCTTGATCAATTCTGGCTCGGTAAATTTGACTACCACAGGAGCAACCGTTATGAGTGAGGATGATGCTAATCGCACCCCGCCGACGCGAACCGAAATCGTTTTATCTTCTGGGGTGAGGGTGGAGAAGGTCCCTTTATAGATTCCTGGCTCATCGGTCTCAGTAATCAGGTTGTAGAAATTATTTGATCCAGTGGCCGACAGCCTAAAATAGGAAGGCGATAAGCCGCTGACTGGATTGCCATTGGCATCGGCAAGCACGATCTTCACGCCTGCCTGATCGTAGCCATTAGCCACATGGGATTCCGAGGCGATGATGACAGAGCCAGAAATATCGGGCAGATTGATCTTCTCATAAACTTCGAACTCGCCGATCTGCTGCCAGCGATGCGCGCCAGCTTCGCAGGTAAGTTTCACAAATAACGCCTGGACTGGATCGAACGAGAAATCTTCCCAACCACCACCAGTTTTTCGGAACGTACCGATATCAGTGAAGTTTTCACCATCCATCGAAATCGAAATGGTGAAATCCTTCACCCAGTCAGCCTGTTTGTCCTCTAAACCAGTGTCGGTCATCAGGCGAACCTTATGAATGGTTCGAGCGAAGCCGTCATCGAACGTGAAGATCGCCCAGGGATGATCGCCTCTGACATTTACCGTTCCGATGGTATGGAACGTGGTATGATCGACCGCATTGTCCCATTCTTCTCCTCGCCAGGTTTCACCGCTATGTTGCACCAGGTTCAAATAGGTGAGTCCGAGGTGCTCCATATCATCATAGACTTCAATTAATCCGGCGATAGATTCTGTATGGCTGAATCCACCGGCACTGGAAGTCAATGAGACCGAGTAGATCCCTGGTTGAGAATAGGTGTGAACTGGATTTCGCTCGGTGCTGGTAGTGCCATCACCAAAATCCCACAAAAAGGTTTCTGCATCACCAATTGTCCGATTCTCAAATCGAACGGTCAATGGGCCGAATCCTACCGTGGGCTCTGCATTGATCCCAGCCGCCAGGCGTTGGTTCAATTTGATGAGGCCTGGAACCGTTGCGGTTTTCGAATTTCCATTCACATCGGTTACTGTTAGGCTAACATCGAACGTTGCATCCCCTGGAGCGGTGAAAACGACCGTCGGATTTTGAGCATGGCTGGTTTGGCCATTACCGAAATCCCAATGATAGCTGGCAATGGGATATTTGCTTCGTGTCTTATTGGTAAAGGTGACATTCAGCGGACTCACGCCAACATTGGGATAAGCGGTGAATGCCACATCGAAGGCATTGCTATAAATCCATTGCAATCCTTCAATGTCCTCGGGATGGAGATCAATCGCATGCTCATCCAAGAAGTACGATTCGATATGATCCCAGCAGGTGTATCCGAACATGGTTTTTTCCCGATCATTCCAACCGTACAGATTGGTGAGACCCAGCAAATTGCCGAATTCATGGGTTGCCCAATTGGCTAATACCATGCTGGCTGGGGATGACGCGGAAGCGGCGTCATGACACCACGCATACAGGGTATTCAGCACAATATCGGCTTCGAGGATATGGCCAGATCCGTCGGTCCACAAGTAAGTGGTGCTGGGTGATCCAGGGAATGTATAGTAGTCGAACAATACCGTGTTTTCCCCGTCGAGCGCTGCATGCGACACAGAAGATGGCCCGGCAAACTGCAAATGCACCATGGCATTGCCCTGGACGTTCCATGTTTCTGCGCTGTTGATGATATCGACAAAAGCGGCAGCGTGCGGAGCGCTGATCTTAAACGGAATGATGGGATAATCGGTCCCGAGCGCGGTTCCAACGCCAGGATACCATTTTGACCCACAATAGCCAAAGGAGACATCGAACTTGTGATAAGCAATCCCTTCCTTCGGACGTCTCAATCGCAATTTTCCACTGCTGGCGCCGGCCGGAACATCACAAATGATCTTCGTGTTATTCCAATGGCTAAAGGTGGTTGCCGGAATCCAGAGGGAATCACCCCACCAGTAGAAGCCACCGAAGAACTCCACTTTGGTATCCGTATTGCCGTCATTGTAGTCGCCGAAATTGTTGCCCAGGATCTTGATGCTCTTGCCAGTCCCCGCCGATTGTTTGAGCGGCACTACGGACATGACTTCGGGATGCATTTCCTGAGGAACATATTTTTTGATCTTCACATTGTCGATCCAGGTCCCTTTATCCGTGTTCTGATAATCGCTGAAGAAGATAAAGCAGATCCAAACCTGGGTTTTATCCCATAGCGGCCCAATGACATTTTCGATATTGATTTCGTAGTGGATGTAGCCACCAGTGGATTGGTAGATCCATTGATATTCTGGTTGTTCGGTGATTTGGAACCAGACGCCGTCAATGGAGAAGCCTACTCCAGTTCGATCCAACGGCCCAATATAGCTATTATCGGCGGGCGGGACATTCCGGAACGGCTCCACCGTCTGATCGATCTTAAAGGTCAGCTTTGCAGAGTACACATCGCTCAAATCGAACGGTCCTGCAATCATCCACGCCTGCGTGTTATTGGGATAATTATCGGTCCCAGCTTGCAAATCAGGATTATCCGGAAACATGTTGGTTTGCGCGCACCACACCGCATAGTTTCCGTCATAGGGATTTACATCCGTGAGACCCCACGTATAGCCATTATGGACGCCAGGATTACCATTCCGACCCAAGATCCAATCCGTGCCGGGGAAGCCGTGTTCAAAATTATCACCCCAAACGCATTTCCAGCCGTAATCGACGTCTTCTGTCTCGGATTCATCGCTAGAAATATGCCCCTGGGATGGCTTATGTTTCTTTGCCCGACTGATCAGCAGATTCGGATCGGGAAACTGAATCCGTTCTGGCATAGTGAAACCCGAACCAGATTTCCCAATCAGCTTTTTGATTTTGGAAACGGTGGCAGCACCCTCGCTTTTGCCATCCAGTTTGATCTTTCCTTTGCTCCACCCGGCAATGAGCTTTTCCTTCCCATGTTCTGGCGAAGAATTGAGAAATAGCAGGGCTTCTTCTCCGTTTTCGAACGTGGGAACATCCGACACTCTGAGATGAATGTCGCCCACCTTGCCACCGGGGAGTCGGATGATTTGCGTGGGGACCGCCTCCTCGCCTTTCAAATATTCTTTCACTTTGACAGTCACAGTGGTGTAAATCTGGCGATGATTATCGTCCCACTGCGATGTCTGTTTCTCCACCTTGCCCACTATGATAGTCTCGGCCTTATCGATCAGCTCCTTAAGCGACTTTGGGTCTTCTTTGGCATTGACTGACAGCGATACCAATACCATCAATGCGAGCATGACAAGAAGAGCTTTCTTGATCATTTTGGTCCTCCATCTGTGAAAATTGACCATTCCTGTTACGAGTGAATTAGAAAATGAAATTGCCTCTGTTACACAGCGGCCATATCACCCCCTTCCTGCTGGCTTTATGTGATCCGTTTGAACAAAACCTGTATGAATGCTGACATCGCTCTGCTCAGATGCGAAGCGGATCTTTTCCTAAACGCCATAACCAGAACCGCCAGCGAGTGCTGAAATAAAAATAATCATGAACCGCTTCATACCATGGCTGAGCAAATCTTTGGTCAATAATTATTGTCAACTTATTTTGCTCAAAATTCCGATACTGTTTTGGTAAGACATCAATTTTTGGTGATATTGCGAAATTGGAAGCATGGGGGATTCGATAATTTCATATCCAGCCTTCATCACGAAACCCAGAGGGCGCCGATGCTTCGAATGCTTACTGGGCGCTGGATATCCCATATTATCGCTTGATATGTCAGAGAGGCGTAAGAATCATGCTGTTCACCAGCACTTCTGCAAACTGATAACGCGCATGATAATCAGAATTCCCCCACTTCAATCGACACTGAAAAGACCATTGTCGACTGAATCATACAAAAACTGAGATAAAAGATCAAGTGCCTTTTTAATTGAGTTCCGGATTCTTTTCAAGTTGTGAAAATAGGCCTCTTATTTCATGTAAATCGGCATGTTGAATAGGGCCATTTTGAATCAACTTGAGAAATATTTCTACTGGTACAATATTTTCTTTGATGGGTGAATGCGTAAAAAATTTTGAGAAAAATTTCATCATCCCCCTATTGTTTCTTTCTATGAAATCACGCTTATAAATAGTAACAGAACATTGAAATTGCGGAAAAGAGAAAAGCAGATTTTGCTCCAAATTTTAATCGCAACATGGATTCTCGCGTTTAGATCGTTTCCTTTCGAGTGCAAAATACCGAGCCCCTGCTAAATAATAGCATTCTTTTGCTTGCGAATTACCAAAGCGTAATTCAATGATCTCTTTTTTCAAACGCAGTAGCCATCGTTAGCCCGCATCGGTTCATCCAGGTAGAGCGGTGATCACGTTTCACCTCCAAAGATTAGCCTGCTGGATCGAAGTCATCAAAAGACATAATGGAACTTCAGCTCCATGGGAGCAAGCTTTTCAGGGCAATGAGAAAAATGATTGATGATGGAAATTTGCTCAATCTGTCCTTTGTGGAGGTAGTAAGATATCGAATTTCCGCCTGCATAAGAATCGATTTGCATCTGATACCATGGCGAAAATTTGTCAATGAATTGGTTGGTCAATGATTTAATTAGTATTTGGACGAAAAGGCCTATTTTTTAGTTTTTCTGGTCATTGCGAGGCGTCCGCCAGGTGGCGGATGCCGAGGCAATCTCATTGAATCACATAAAGCGAAGAGATTGCTTCGCTCCGCTCGCAATGACAGTATCACTCAAAATTTGCCAGTTTCGTTCAGGCACGAATTCTTTGGAGCTCGCTGGATTCGGATTCCACCTGTGGCTGCAAATGTTAGCGAAAATGATATTGGGCATTCTAACGAACGCATATTTCCGCAATTTCTTGAGATTGGTTCTATTATTAGTTAGTTTTTGTCAGGGCGGAAGTGGTGATTTCTGCCTTCGTTCAAATCAATTTCTTTGACCTCTGGTAAGTACGGGAAATTGGCACGCCGAATCGTCCGACAAGGGGCGGGTGGTGCACGAATCTGATCATCATTTCTTAAAAATTCATGTCGGGTTAGCGCCTTCGTGGATTTCGCTGTCCAATCGACGACAGATGAATACTCAAAAGGAGTTGGATCTGGATATTGTTCAGATCCTCAATTAATTTTGATGAAAAGACCACATCATGAACAACAGCAACGAAACAATCCCAACCGTGACGATTGAGGCTATCGCGAGAAGTCTGTTTAAGGAGACCGCCCAATATGGATTCAAGCAGGTAGACTATTTGAGGTTGGTCAATTTCCTGCTGGATTTATCCATGAAGGATGGGTATCCAGCGATGGTTCAGCCCAGTGTGCCGATTTCTTACAGCGCTGGGGAGAAAATTGAACTTCCATTGATTGGCGAACGGATCCGGATTCGACAGTTTAGAAAGGATCGAGATGTTGCGGCGATGGAACGATGGTTGGCTTTGCAGGAGCACCAGCAATTTTTGATTTGCTGGACCAAAGCTACCCGATCCGAATTGGGCCAGTTGATTGAAGATGATGCCAATATTCTAGGGATCATCACGTTGAACCATGATGAGGATTTCGCGATCGGTGCAATAGGTTTTTTCGATGTTGATCGGATCCAGCGAAAGTCGGAATTACGGGCATTCATTGGAGCGCCAGAATACAAGGGCCGAGGCTTGCTTCGAGAGGCAATAAAGCTCTGGATGGGATATGGCATTGGCAGCTTGGGATTGCAAAAGATCTGTCTGCACTCGACAGACCTCAATATCCGCACGATCAAATTGAATGAAGAGCTGGGATTTAAGGTGGAGGGGATTTTGCGCCGGGAATGCTGTTTGGACGGCCAATATTATGACATTTTGAGGATGGGATATCTTGCAGAGCAAATTTTTTGATTTTGGGAATTTCAAGCATTCAAACTGGTGAAAGGTTACCTATGTCAATTCACTCAAAAGCTTATGGCGGGGGAAATTTTGAACCATCCACATTAGTGGAGCTGCTCCGATGGAGAGCGACCAATTTTGCACAGCGGCGGGCTTACACTTACCTACGGGATGGCGAGGAAAAAGATATTCTGGTCACCTATGAAGATCTTGATCGTCGTGCTCGCGCGTTGGGCGCTTGGCTTCAATCGCTGGGAGCGACCGGCGAACGCGCGTTGCTCATCTATCCCCCAGGGATTGAATATATCACGGCATTTTTTGGTTGTCTTTATGCTGGCGTCATAGCGGTGCCGGCTTATCCGCCAGATCCGACGCGACTCAATCGAACGTTGCCGCGATTGCAAGCCATTGCCCGCGATGCCCAGGCAAAACTGGTGTTGACCAATGATTCCATTCTCTCCATGATCAAAATTATGAGGATCGGTTCTAAGGTAACGGAATCTTTAGAAAAAGTTCCGTTCTTCAAAAAATTTGGCAGCACCCTTGGCTCGGTTCTCTCCCAGCGATCTGCGATTTTGAACGCCAAAGATTTAAGCGATCTGCAATGGATCTCCTCTGAAGACGTGAAAAATGACATGGCCAAGGATTGGAAAGAACCAGATATCAATAAAGATACGCTGGCGTTTCTTCAGTACACTTCTGGGTCCACCGGTGTCCCGCGAGGGGTTATGCTGAGCCATGAAAATTTATTATACAATCTGGCTTTGATTTATGAAGGATTTTCATTTACACCAGATTGCGAAGGGGTTATTTGGTTGCCGATTTATCATGACATGGGCTTGATTGGCGGGGTGTTGCAGCCATTGTATGGGGGAATGCCGTGTACGCTGATGTCGCCAATCGATTTTCTTCAGCGACCTATGCGCTGGCTCAATACGATCTCCCGCATCAAGAATGCTCAGGTGATCAGTGGTGGCCCTAATTTTGCCTATGATCTCTGCGCTCGCAAGGTGACGCCAGGGCAACAAGAGAAACTCTCATTGGCTCACTGGAAAGTCGCATTTAGTGGCGCTGAGCCGGTGAGACCCGAAACCATTGATCGGTTCACAAAGACATTTGAGCCCTGCGGTTTCAAACGGGAGGCTTTTTATCCCTGCTACGGCTTGGCGGAGGCCACTTTGTTTGTCTCGGGCGGGTATACTGCTGATCCGCCAATCATCGTGAATATCAAAAAATCCGAGCTGAAGAACAATCGCTTCATCGAGACTTCCCCTGACCAAACCGATAGCCAGCCAGCCGTCGGGTGCGGGCATACTTACGGTGATCAAATCATCGCCATCGTTAATCCGGAGACATTCGAAGAATGTCGCGCGAACGAGATTGGCGAGATCTGGGTCTCTGGTACCAGTGTAGCCAAGGGCTATTGGAACCGGCCAGCGGAGACAGAGGAAACATTTCGGGCACAAATTAAAGGCAAGGAGGGGCGATACTTTCTGCGCACTGGAGACCTGGGGTATTTAAAGGACGGAGAGCTGTTCGTTACTGGCCGCATCAAAGATTTGATCATCATTCGGGGCAGAAATCATTATCCCCAAGATATCGAGTTTACCGTGGAAAACTCGCATCCCAATCTGCGGCCCGGTTGCAGCGCGGCTTTCTCCGTGGATATTGAAGATCAGGAGCGGCTGGTCATTGTGGTAGAAGTGCGTAATCCGAAAAAGCTTGATGCGGAGGAGATCATTGGTGCGATCCGTCGGAATGTGACAGAGGCGCATGAACTGCAAGCCTACGCCGTGGTACTGATCAAACCGCGCACTATCTCTAAAACCTCCAGCGGCAAGATTCAACGGCGAGCAACGAAAAATGAATTTTTGGAAGGCAAACTCCAAGTGGTCGCCGAATGGCGAGCGTCCGGTCATGTTCAAACCGATATTCCCCAAGAAACAGTGGCCATGGTCAAGCCAGCTCCACCAACTCCAATAGCCGAAGTAACTCCAAAAAGGATTGAAAAAAAGAGCACCACCGTAGCAGCCATCGAATCCTGGTTGGTATCGAAAATCTCGGAAAATCTGGGGATTGATGCGAATGAGATCGATATCCAAAAACCATTCGTGAGTTTCGGATTGGACTCGGCCCAGGCGGTTGGGCTGGCTGGGGATTTGGAGGAATGGTTAGGCCGAAAGCTATCGCCGACCCTGGTATGGGATTATCCCACCATCGAATCGCTGGCGGCTTTTCTGGCTGAAGAGGATGGCGGGAAGGTCATTTCTCCAAAGGTAACATCGATCAAAACCATGGATGCAGAGCCGATTGCCATTATTGGGATGGGCTGTCGTTTTCCCGGGGCTGATAATCTGGATGAATTCTGGCAATTGCTTTCTCAAGGCGTGGATGCGATTTCCGAGGTGCCGGAAGATCGCTGGGATCGTGATTCGCTTTATGATCCAAATCCTGATGTGCCAGGGAAAATGATCACGCGACATGGCGGCTTCTTAAAGCAGATCGACCAGTTTGATCCCCAGTTTTTCGGCATATCGCCGCGAGAGGCCGCTCGGATGGACCCGCAGCAGCGGTTATTGTTAGAAGTGACCTGGGAAGCCTTAGAAGATGCGGGAATTCCCCCAGATAAACTGGCCGGAAGCGATACTGGCGTTTTTATCGGCATCAGCAATGATGATTATACTGCTCGGTTGTACCGTGATCATTCGCTGATTGATGCTTATTGCGGGATTGGCAATGCCTTTAGCGTTGCAGCCAATCGGATTTCTTACATTTTTGACCTGAAAGGGCCGAGCCTTGCTCTTGACACGGCTTGCTCCTCATCTTTATCGGCCATACATCTGGCAGTGCAAAGCCTTCGGATCGGGGAATGCAATCTGGCCATTGCCGGGGGAGTCAATCTCATCATTTCCCCAGAGCGCACGATCACCTTTTCTCATGCTCGAATGATGGCGCCAGATGGCCGCTGCAAAACCTTCGATGCCTCGGCGGATGGCTATGGACGTGGCGAAGGGTGTGGTATCATTATTTTGAAGCGTCTCTCGGAGGCGTTGGCTGCTGGCGATCGCATTTTAGCGTTGATCCGGGGCTCGGCCGTGAATCAGGATGGCAAATCTAATGGCATCACTGCGCCCAACGCCAAAGCTCAGGAGGCGGTTATTTTGCAGGCACTTGCCAATGCCAAAATCACCGCCAGTCAGGTCAATTACGTTGAAGCCCACGGCACCGGTACCAGGCTGGGCGATCCCATTGAACTGGAAGCTCTGGCAGCGGTGCATCGAGACCGTCCAAAAGATCAGCCCTGTATTATTGGTTCTGTCAAGACCAATATTGGCCATCTGGAATCGGCCGCCGGGATTGCTGCTGTCATTAAGGTGGTTCTGGCTTTGAATCATGAGTTGATTCCAAAACAACTTCATTTCCAGACGATTAATCCTCATATTCCCATGGATCAATATCCTTTCAAGATCGCCACGGAACCGATCCCATGGAAAGCTGGCGAGAACCGCCGCATCGCTGGGGTCAGCTCATTTGGATTTGGTGGCACCAATGCCCATGTGATCATTGAAGAGCCACTGAGCCGAAAAGCCAGTCACAATGAACCGGAGCGACCGCTTCATCTGCTGACATTATCGGCTAAATCTGAAAAGTCACTGAAAGACCTGGCCGATCGCTATCAGCGGTTTTTTGCTCAGTATCCTGGGATCAATATCGGTAATACCTGTTTTACCGCCAATACCGGCCGCTCGATTTTCAGCTATCGCTTGGCTGTTGTTGGTGATTCGATCGAAAAATTGCGCGATCAGTTGGTGGCCTATATAGCGGGAAATGATGCCGCCGGTGTTCATGCGGGATCGGTTCAGTCGGAAAAATCATCGAAGATCGCATTTCTATTTACTGGTCAGGGGGCCCAGTATGCGGGTATGGGAAAAGAGCTCTATCAAACCCAACCGACCTTTCGAGAGGCGTTGGATCGATGTCATGAGATTTTGAATGCTTATCTACCAGTTCCCTTGCTCCAAGTGATGTTCCCGGAATCTGAACAACAGGGGGCACGGTTAAATGAAACCCTTTACACACAAGTCGCCCTGTTTGCATTGGAATATTCGCTGGCTGAGCTATGGAAATCGTGGGGAATTGAGCCCGATTATGTGTTCGGTCATAGCGTCGGCGAATATGTGGCAGCCTGTGTGGCGGGATTTTTCAGCCTGGAGGATGGCTTAAAATTGGTGGCAGCTCGGGGTCGATTGATGCAGTCCTTGCCTCGCAATGGCGAAATGGCGGTGATCTTTACCACGACCCAGCGAGTCGAAGAGACGATCCGGCCTTATCAGGACAAAGTGGCTATTGCTGCTATCAATGGGCCAGAAAATATCGTTATTTCGGGAGAGCGCGAGGCCGTCATGACCATTGTCGAATTATTGGCGGGCGATGGCGTTAGTAGCCGCTATTTGAAAGTGTCTCATGCTTTTCATTCGCCGCTCATGGATCCGATTCTGGATGAATTCGAGCAGGTAGCTGGGGAGATTCAGTACAAAAGTCCCTTTGTCCCCCTGGTATCAAATTTAGACAATAAGATCCTTGGCCCGTGGGAAATTCCTGATGCTCGCTATTGGAGACGCCATTTGCGCGAAACGGTTCAGTTCGCTGGTGGCATGGAAGTGCTGGCCCATCAAGGCTGCAATATCTTTTTGGAAATTGGCCCCAATCCCACATTATTAGGAATGGGTCGGCGCTGCATCCCCGAATCCTCTGCCAAGTGGTTGCCCTCGCTGCGGGAAAAGAAAAGCGACTGGCAGATGATGCTGGATAGTCTGGCGCAGCTTTACATCAGTGGTATTCCGATTGACTGGAGCGGCTTTGACAGCGATTACAGCCGCTCTAAAATTCAACTGCCCACCTATCCGTTTCAACGCAGCCGCTACTGGCTTGACGAATCAGGTCAGGTTCAGGTTCAAAAAGCAGTCCCTGCCAAGGAAATGATCTCTGGCAGAGCTCTTCATCCGCTGTTGAACTATCGAATGCGATCACCCGCCATCAAAGACGCCGTGTTCGAGTCCCAGGTTAGCGTGGCTACTTTGCCGTTGCTTGATGATCATCGAGTTTTCGGCACGCCGATTTTTCCCGCCGTTGCTTATCTGGAAATGGCGCTTGCCGCTTCAAAACAGATCTTCGGTACGGATGATGGTTGCATTGAACAGGTTGCTATTTTAGAAGCCATGGCATTTTCCGATGGCGAACAGCGCAGTGTGCAATTGGTGCTGAATTCTAATAATCCGACAGAATCCGAATTTCAAATTTTCAGTTTGCCAATCGTTGAAAATGGAGCGCAGGATTCCTGGAAGCTTCATGCCACTGGCAAATTGCGCCACGGCAAGACCGATCATGTTGGTGCAAAAGAATCGATCGATCTACAGAAGATGAAGGCACGCTGTTCCGAAGCCATAAATCCCGAATATTTTTATCACCAACTGCGCGAGCGAGGTCTGGAATACGGTCCCCGATTTCAGGCGATTCAAGAGATCTGGCGAGCGGCGGGCGAAGCGTTCGGGACGGTTCAGCTCGCCGATGCAATTTCCAGGGAACTACCATTGTATCTCCTGCATCCCTCCCTGCTGGATGGCAGCTTCCAGTTGTTCGGGGCAGTTCTCTCGGACGAGGCAAATGATGGCATCTATCTACCTGTCGGACTGGAAAAACTACAACTGTTTGGAAAACCCAGCAAGAAACTCTATTGCCATGTACAATTGCGCCAGCCAGCGGAAGCGAACCGAGAGTTGCTCATCGCCGATGTGAAATTATATAATGATGATCGTCAGCTTGTGGCCGAAGTAGCAGGATTAAATCTCAAGCATACCCATCTTGCTGCTCTGTCCCGTATATCTGATGCACGCTTGAACGACTGGCTGTATCAAATTGAGTGGCGGGAGGTCAAAAGCCTAAATTTGGAAGCCAGATCAAAAGCACAATCCCGGGGTTTCTGGCTGATTTTTGCGGATGAAAAAAATGTCGGCGCAACATTGTCGCAACATTTGCAGCAACAGGGTCACGTCTGTGGCATTGTCACCCCTGGAGAAAGTTATCTAAAAATTGCCGAAAACAATTGGCAGATCGATCCTTCCAATCCTGACCATTTTCATCAATTGATTCGAGAGGCAACTGGTCAGAGTGGCATTCCGTTGCATGGCGTGGTTCATCTGTGGAGTTTGAATGCCAGTTCTGCCACCGATACAATGATCAGTTGTGGCACAACGCTTTATCTGGTTCAAGCGTTGATCGCCGCCAATCTTTCTCAATTGCCACGGCTCTGGCTTATCACTCGAGGTGCTCAGCCAGTAAGTGGAGAAACCGCTCCCGTTAACGCCAATGGCAGTGCGCTATGGGGATTGGGACGGGTCATCGCGCTGGAACATCCCGAATTGAAATGCATCCGCATCGATCTTGATCCTGATTCGAATTCCGATGAAACTTTAGCCCTGTTGGCGGAAATCGGATTGGTCGATCGAGAAGATCAGGTAGCGTTGCGTCAGGCCAAGCGCTATGTGCCCCGATTGGTTCGGGCTTCGGCAATAGCGGCTGATCAAAAGAGTCAGACCTTGCAGAACCGGCCATTCCGTCTCACCATTTCGGAGCGGGGCGTATTGGATAATTTAAAATTTGAGCCTCTGGTCCGAGAAAAACCTGGAGTAGGTCAGGTCGAAATCCGTGTTCATGCCACGGGTCAAAATTTTCGCGATGTGCTGAATGCGCTGAATTTGTATCCAGGCGATCCTGGTCCTTTAGGCGGCGAATGTGCCGGCGAAGTCGTTGCCATGGGTGAGCATGTCGATCATGTGAAAGTTGGCGATCAGGTGATTGCAATTGCACCAGGCAGTTTTAGCTCGCATGTGATCACTCATGCCGATCTCGTCATTCACAAGCCTGCTCATCTTAGCTTTGAAGCAGCTGCCACAATTCCGATTGCCTTTTTGACGGCCTATTATGCGCTGCATCGCCTGGCAAAAATATCACAAGGCGAGAAAATCTTGATTCACGCGGCCTCAGGTGGGGTGGGACTGGCTGCCATCCAATTGGCGAAAAATGCTGGTGCTAAAATTTTTGCCACCGCGGGCAATCCTCAAAAACGGGAATTTTTGAAGTCCCTGGGAATCGAGCATGTCATGGATTCTCGGTCACTCAGTTTTGCAGATGAAGTGCTGAAAATAACGGGGGGCGAAGGCGTCGATATTGTTCTGAATTCTTTGTCAGGTGACTACATTCCGAAAGGATTATCGTGTCTGGCAAAAAATGGCCGATTTTTAGAGATCGGCAAGATCGGCATCTGGGATCCAGCACAGGTGGCGAAATTTCGAGGCGATGTGTCCTATTTTACCATTGCCCTTGACGATCTATCGTATCAAAATCCCAGCATGATAAAAGAGATGTTTTCTGAACTGATGGAGCAGTTTAATGCGGGCAGGCTCATGCCATTGCACCATCGTGTTTTTCCAATGGAAGATGTAGTGAATGCCTTTCGTTTCATGGCACAGGCGAAACACATCGGCAAGGTGATTATTAGCCAGGATCCGGCGAGTTGGAAAAAAGAAATCGCAATCAAATCGGATGCCAGGTATCTGATTACTGGCGGATTTGGTGCTCTGGGATTGTTGACCGCAAAGTGGCTGGTCGGACAGGGCGCCCGTCACCTGATTCTGGTGGATCGATTTGAGGCATCGGAACGGGCCAGGCAGGTGATCGATGAGCTTCAAACCGCGGGTGTGCAGGTGCGAACCACGATTGCCGATATTGCTCAGAAAGAAACTGTCGCAAAGATATTGGCTGATCTGGCAAATTCTCGATCTGAAAGCGGCGAAGCGCCGCCCCCGCTGCGAGGGATTATCCATCTGGCAGGCGTGCTGGATGATGGCGTGATTTTGCAGCAGAATTGGGACAAATTCGTCAGAGTGATGGCCCCAAAAGTGAATGGAGCCTGGAATTTGCATGAGGCTACGAAAAACATCGATCTGGACTTTTTGGTGATGTTTTCCTCAGTCGCTTCCGTTTTCGGTTCGCCAGGTCAATCCAATTACGCCGCTGCTAATGCGTTTATGGATGGATTGGCGCATCATCGAAAATCGTTGGGACTGCCGGCGTTGAGTATCAACTGGGGTCCCTGGGCGCAAGCAGGGATGGCTGCGAAATTGGACCGCAAAGATCAACGCCGACATGAGCTGAGCGGCATGGGTTCGATTCCACCTGAAAAGGGATTTAAACTGCTCGAAAAGCTGCTCCATTTTCCTGCTGCCCAAGTTGGAGTTTTTCCGATCAATTGGCCGCTTTTCATCAAACAATTTGCCCCAGGCCAGGAGCCACCGCTGATCACGGATTTTGTTCAACACGCGCGTGACAAACAGGAGGAAACCAGCGCACCAAAGGATGACTTTTTAAAGAAGCTAACATCAAGCAAACCTGCGGATCGAAAAGAACTGCTGATGGGTCATTTGCGTGACCGGGCAATAAAAATTCTGGGGCTGGAGCCTTCTTATTCGCTGGACGTCAGACAGCCATTGAATGAAATGGGGCTCGATTCGCTAATGGCTATCGAGCTGAAAAATGCGCTCAGCTCTGCAGTGGGACGAGATTTGCCAGCAACGCTGCTTTTCAACTATCCTACGATAGAAAGCCTTGCGGATCACCTACTCAATGACGTGCTCTGCCTGGACCAATCTGCTGTATCGAAGGAAGAGACCAAAAACGAGCAACAGAACGCAAGAAATAATATTGAAGACCTTTCCGACGAAGAAGTGGAATTATTGCTTGAAGAAAAATTAGCAATATTTGAAAAAAGAATTCCCGAATAGGAAGGGTCTGTCGGTATTAAAGGCAGATTCTTTTGGTATGAAAACTCTTTCAAGGGTGGTTTCCTTTGAAAAGGTGAAACGATTGATACCCATTAAAGGACAGCTATGGCAAAAATTGCAGATTCGAATCACAATCAGCTTTCTCCTTTGAAACGAGCTTTTATCGCCTTAGAACAAATGCAGGCCAAGCTCGAGGCGCTGGAACGAAAACAGCACGAACCCATTGCGGTCATTGGCATCGGGTGTCGATTTCCCGGTGCGGATGGTCCCGAGGCATTTTGGCGATTGCTGCGAGACGGTGTCGATGCCATCACTGAAGTGCCCCCCGATCGTTGGAATATCGATGAATATTATGATCCGACCCCAGGCAAGCTCGGCAAGATGTATATCCGCACTGGCGGCTTCATTGACCAAGTCGATCGTTTTGATGCCGATTTTTTTGGGATATCGCCGCGAGAAGCCATGCGCATGGATCCACAGCAACGGATTTTAATGGAAGTGGTTTGGCAGGCGCTGGAAAATTCTGGCTTGGTACCACCCCAACTGGCTGGCAGCACCACCGGGGTGTTCATTGGTATCAGCAACAATGATTATTTAAAGCTGCAATACCTCAATAATGAAATTCCCGAAGCTTATCATGGTATCGGGAATGCCTTCAGCATTGCTGCGAATCGAATCTCGTACTGGTTCGATTTTCATGGACCGAGTGTCGCGGTGGATACGGCATGTTCTTCGTCTTTGGTCGCCGTCCATTTGGCTGTTCAAAGTTTGCGTGCTGGTGAATCGAATCTGGCCGTCGCTGGAGGGGTGAACTTGATTTTGACGCCAGAAGCTAATTTGATTTTTTCGCATGCGCGGATGATGTCCCTCGAAGGGCGTTGCAAAACCTTTGATGCATCGGCGGATGGCTACGTTCGCGGCGAAGGGTGTGGAGTGGTGATTCTCAAACGTCTTTCAGATGCAATGAACGACGGCGACCGAATTCTGGCGGTGATCAGAGGCTCGGCCGTTAATCAGGATGGCAAAAGCAATGGGATTACGGCTCCCAACGGTTTAGCTCAGCAGCAAGTCATCCGGGCAGCATTACGCGATGCGAAAGTTGCACCGGAACAAATCGGCTACGTCGAAGCACACGGCACAGGAACAATTCTGGGCGATCCCATTGAGGTGCAATCCCTGGGCGCAGTAATGAAAGATCGACCGAAAAGCAAGCCGTGTTTCATTGGTTCGGTCAAAACCAATATCGGGCATCTCGAATCGGCTGCGGGAATTGCAGGCTTGATCAAGGTCATTCTCTCGCTGTATCATGAAGAAATTCCACCCCATTTGCATTTCAAACAGATCAATCCGCATATCCCGATTGATGAATTGCCATTGCAAATTCCCACTGCGCGCCGTCCATGGAAATCAGTGGACGAAAAGAGATTTGCCGCCGTCAGCTCATTTGGCTTTGGGGGCACCAATGCCCATATCGTTTTGGAAGAGGCGCCGAAACGAAAATCAATTGACAACCAAATTGATCGTCCCCTGCATATTCTGACAGTTTCAGCAAAAAATGAGCAGGCGCTGAATGATTATGTCAAGCTCTATTCCGAACACCTGGCTTCCTTGAGTTCCGCTTCTCTGGCAGACATCTGTTTTTCCGCCAATCGGGGTCGATCGCACTTTGCGCACCGATTGTCAGTTCTGGCTGAAAATGTCCAGCAACTGCAAGAACGATTATCGGCGTTAGCCCAAGGGAAACCAGTGTATGAAGCAACGAGAGGGAGGGAACGAGCCAACAAACGGGCCAAAATCGCCTTTTTGTTCACTGGTCAGGGATCTCAATATGCTGGGATGGGGCGATTGCTCTACGAAACTCAACCGACCTTCAAGAAGGCGTTGGATCGTTGTGGTCAAATTTTGACCAGCTATCTGGAAAAACCATTGTTGTCGGTGTTGTTTCCAACCGATGAGAATTCAGAACTGATCCATGAAACCGCCTATACCCAGCCCGCCCTGTTTGCCATCGAATATGCGCTGGCCCAATTGTGGCGCTCTTGGGGCATTGAGCCAGATTATTTGATCGGGCATAGCGTGGGCGAATACGTTGCTGCCTGTATAGCGAACGTGTTCAGTCTGGAAGATGGCCTTAAACTTATTGCCACCCGTGGAAAATTGATGAGCACCCTGCCGCACGACGGCGATATGGCAGTCATTTTCGCCGATCAAAGCACCGCCGCAAAGGCAATTGAATCTTATCGGAAAGAAATTTCCATCGCCGGTGTCAATGGGCCCAACAACATCGTCATATCTGGCAAAAAAACAGCCATAAAAACGATTGTTGAAAAACTCCAGTCAGAAGGAATTGAGTGTCGCGCCTTGAAGGTCTCTCATGCGTTTCATTCGCCTTTAATGGAGCCCATACTGGATGAATTTCAAACCGTTGCCAGCGAAGTTCGGTATCAATCCCCAGCCATTCCCTTCATTTCCAATGTGACTGGGAAGATCGTTGATGCCAGCACCATCGTAGATGCCAGCTATTGGCGACGCCATATTCGAGAGGCAGTGCAATTTTATGCGGGAATGAAAACGTTGGCTGAGCAGGGCTGTGAAATTTTTATCGAGCCAGGCCCCAATCCCGTTTTGATCGGCATGGGTCGAAGATGCCTGCCCGATGCCAATGCCTTATGGCTGCCTTCGTTGAAGCAGGGTCAAAATGATTGGCAAGTGTTGTTGAATGGCCTGGGGCAGCTTTATGTGAATGGGATTGAAGTCGATTGGGCTGGTTTCGATCGGGATTATCATCGCCAATTGGTTCCCTTACCAAATTATCCATTCCAGCGCGAGCGCTATTGGGTCGAGGGTTCAATATCAGGCAGACCACTACTTCGTGCAATTGCTCCAGAACAAGGAGCGGCCGAGGATGTTGAATTTCACGCCGACATACCTCCATCGGAAGCCCAGGTAATACAAACGGACTCACCTTTGACCAGGGAGGTCATCCTCAATGCTGAGCCGGAGCAGCGATTGAGCTTGCTGCAATCTTACCTGAAAAAAGAGCTCGCCCAGGTGATGGGCCTGAACATCAATCGTATCGATATCAACCAGCCTGTGAATTATCTGGGGCTTGATTCGATCATGGCAATAGAACTGAAAAATAAAATTGAAAAGCAATTGGAGGTCGATTATCCGATTGCCAGCCTTTTAGAAGCGCCGAATATTGTACAGATCAGTCAGCAGTTGCTGGAGCTCATGACCGCGCCAGCCTCAGCAGCGGTCAGAATTGTTCCTGCCGGAGAGCCATCCCTGGAATATCCGCTTTCGTATGGCCAACGAGCGCTGTGGCTGCAACATCAGGTGGCACCTGAGAGCGTCTTTAATTTGCTGTATGCAGTGCGAATTCGCTCCCGGGTCAATGTACCAATTCTGAAGCAAGCGTTTCAGATATTGGTGGACCGTCATCCCACGTTGCGAACGACTTTTCATGCGGTGAAGGGCGAGCCGGTCCAAAAGGTTCATACCGATGAAGAAGTCTCTTTTCAGCATGTAGATGCATCGTTGTGGAGCCAGGCAGAACTTCATCACCGTATTGAACAAGAAATTCGAAAGCCGTTCGATCTCGAACATGGCCCGCTGTTCAGAATTAGTCTTTTTTCTAAAGGTGAAGACGAGCATATTTTACTGGAGACCATTCATCATTTGGTGGCGGATCTTTGGTCACAGGCCATCATTGCCAATGAAGTTGGACAAATTTATTCCAGTTTAGTGGCCAATAAAACGCCTGAGTTGCCACAGATTGAGATTCAATATAGCGACTATGTGCGCTGGCACAATGCGCTGTTGCAATCGGAAGAAGGGGAAAGGTTATGGCAATATTGGCAGGAGAAATTGGCCGGCGAACTGCCAATTCTGAATTTCCCCACCGACCGTCCGAGGCCAGCGGTTCAAACCTTCCATGGTGCGTCCAAATCGATTCAATTGCCCACCGAATTAACGCTCCGATTGAAACAAATTAGCGAGCAGAATGGAGCGACGCTTTATATGACGTTGCTGGCGGCGTTCCAAGTGCTGCTGCATCGCTATACTGGGCAGGATGACATTATTGTGGGGACACCGACGACTGGGCGGAGCCACAATGAGCTGGCGCCACTGGTGGGTTATTTTGTCAATCCATTGCCCATCCGCGCCGATCTCTCTGGCAATCCACGATTTGTAGAATTCCTCTCCCAGATTCGTGGGACGGTGGTCGGTGCTCTCGATCACCAAAATTATCCCTTGGGTTTGCTGGTCGAAAAATTGCATCCAGTTCGCGACACCAGTCGCACGCCGCTATTCCAGGTGATGTTTGTGTTTCAACGTGCCCATTTGCTTTATGAGGAAGGCCTGTCATCGTTTGCTGTTGCCACCGAAGCGACACGAATGAACCTGGCAGGCTTGCCAATGGAAGCGTATGAACTGCAAGAATGGCTGTCGCCGTTCGATTTTACACTGATGATAGCCGAGGCTCGGCATCATGTGGCCGCTTCTTTCACTTATAATACCGATCTTTTCGATAGCGCCACCATAGATCGGTTGTTGCTCCAATTCCTGACGCTGTTGGAAAGCATCGCCCTCGATCCCCAGCAGCGGATCGGTTCGTTGGCCATGTTGCCTGCTGAGCAACAGGATCAATTATTGGGGAGATTTAGTGGACCAATTCATGAATTTCCATCGGACCGTTGCATCCATGAACTGTTCGAACGACGAGTGGCGCAGCAGCCCGATGCGATAGCTGTTACATTTGAAGATCAACAACTCAGCTATCGCGAATTGAACGAGCGCGCCAATCAATTGGCCCATTATTTGCTGAAGCTGGGCGTTGGTCCCGAAATCGTCGTTGCGATATGCTTGGAACGATCATTGGAAATGATCATCGCCATGTGGGCGGTTCTCAAGGCTGGAGGCGCTTACCTGCCGCTTGATCCGGTTTATCCTTCTGAGCGGCTGAAATTCATGCTGGAGGATTCGGGGGCACCGCTGCTCATATCTCGATCGAATCTGGGAATCCATATCAGCACCGAGAAGCAGCAGACCTTATATTTGGATCAAAATGAGGAAGAGATCGCCAGCGAAAGCCGGGAAAATCTGATCTGCGGTGCGCTGCCAGAGAACCTGGCCTATGTGATCTACACCTCTGGTTCAACTGGCACACCCAAAGGGACACTCATCCAACATCAAAGCCTATGCAATTTTGCCACGGCCCATGTGAGAGCGCTGGGAGTGGATTCTTCCAGCCGCTGGTTGCAATTTGCATCGTTCAGTTTTGATGCATCCGTATCCGAAATTTTTACTGCGTTCACCGCAGGGGGGACACTGTGCCTGGCCAAACGCGAGACGATATTAGCCACTCCGAGCTTGATTCAATTCATCAATGACCAACGTATTTCTGTGGCCATTCTACCACCATCGGTATTGGCTATTTTACCGCCCGAAAGAGTACCAGGATTGAATATCGTCATTTCAGCCGGCGAAAATCTCCCAGCGGATGTCGTTGCCAGATGGAAACAGGGTCGGAAATTTTTCAACGGCTACGGGCCTACGGAGGCCACGGTGGGTCCCACAATTTACCACGTGGAACAGATGCCCGAGGGAACAACGACGATCCCGATCGGCATGCCGCTGGATAATATCAAGACTTATGTGCTGGATCGTTATTTGAACCCAGTTCCCATCGGTCTGCATGGTGAGCTTCATCTCGGTGGAGTCTGCCTGGCGCGAGGCTATCATCATCGGCCAGATTTGACGGCGGAAAAGTTTATCCCAGATCCATTCAGTTCTGTGCCTGGGGCGCGGCTGTATAAGACCGGTGATCTCACCCGGTATCGAATTGATGGCAATCTGGAGTTCCTTGGTCGCGTCGATTTTCAGGTGAAGATCCGCGGCTTCCGCATCGAGCTGGAGGAGATTGAATCTCGCCTTAAGAAACACCCTGCGGTGGAGAGTGCCGTGGTTGTGGCCAGAAACGATCGATCTGGAGATCCGCGCCTGATTGCCTACATTTTGCAGAATCATCAGCCAATTCCTATCGCTGAAGAATTGCGAAATTTCTTAAGGCAGCAATTGCCCGATTATATGGTGCCAGCCCATTTCGTGACGCTCAGGTCGTGGCCGCTGACGCAGAGCGGCAAGATCGATCGCAAGGCGCTACCAGATCCGGTAGAAATGCGATCTCCATCCGCTGCAGCCCTGGTCAAGCCGCGAACCGAAATCGAAACCTTACTGGCCAACATCTGGCAGGAAGTGTTGAAGCTGGACAAAATTGGCATTCATGATAATTTCTTTGATTTGGGTGGTCATTCCTTAGCGATGGCAAAGGTTCATAGTCGCCTGTGCGAAGAATTGAACAGAGAAATTTCGATCGTCGAACTATTCAAATATCCCACCATTTATAGTTTGGGTCAATTCTTGCAACGGCAGGACGACCAAACACCAAAGTTCCAACAGCAGCAACAACGCGCCTCGCGACAACGAGATGCGCTCGAAGCTCAGCGCGAGCGGCTAAAACGAGCTGGGGTTCGGTCAAATAACCGTTAACTTGTTTGAAAACGAATCACTGAAATTCTTAGATTTCTCCCACAGCATTGAATCACCACAATAAGGACCCATTGATGGATTCACTTCTGTGGGATTTAAATTCTATGAGAAGAAAAAATGATAATTCATTTTGGGGGAGGTCTGGTATTTAGCGAGGAAGTGGATGAGTGGAGCAAAAGGTTTGGATGGCTATCATGATTTGGATATCGCTATCATTGGCATGTCTGGGAGATTTCCTGGGGCCAGCAATATAGCGGAATTCTGGCAAAATATCAAGAATGGTGTTGAGAGCATTTCATTTTTTTCTGATGAGCAATTGATACAAGCTGGGGTCGATCCGGAGCTACTGAACAATCCCAATTATGTCAAGGCGAGAGGAATTCTCGCCGACGTCGATAAGTTTGACGCGCCGCTGTTCGGCATATTTCCCCGTGAAGCCGAATTCATGGATCCCCAGCAGCGGTTGTTCCTGGAGTGCGCTTGGGAAGCATTAGAGAATGCAGGCTATGATCCCGATCGGTACAATGGATTGATAGGGACGTTTGGTGGTATGGGATTAAACATCTACCTGCTGTCGATCTTAAGGGCGCAGAACGGTGGACAGTCCGCTGCGGAACTCTACCAATATGTGATTGGCAATGACAAGGATTTTCTGACGACCCGAGTTTCCTACAAATTGAATCTTCGGGGCCCCAGCGTGGATGTTCAGACAGCTTGTTCAACATCGCTGGTGGCGGTCTATTTAGCTTACCAGAGCTTGATCAATTTTCAATGCGACATGGCGCTGGCAGGGGGCTCGACCATTTTTCTTCCCCAGGAGCAGGGCTATCTCTATCAGGAGGGCATGATTCTTTCTCCGGACGGTCATTGCCGTCCCTTTGATGCCCAGGCCGGTGGCACGGTCGCCGGCAATGGCGTTGGCCTGGTGGTCTTAAAGCGGCTGGCAGATGCCATTCGCGATGGCGATCATATTTATGCGATCATTCGGGGTGCTGCTTGCAACAATGATGGCTCACATCGGGTGGGATTCACCGCCCCAGGCGTCGAGGGACAGGCCGAGGTGATCGCGATGGCGCAGGCGGTTGCCAATGTCGAGCCAGAGACCATTTCCTATATTGAAACCCATGGGACTGGCACAAGTCTTGGCGATCCGATCGAGATTTCCGCGCTGGCCCAGGTGTTCCGAGAGCGAACGGATAAAAAGCAATTTTGTGCGATCGGTGCGGTGAAGGCCAATGTCGGCCATCTGGATACTGCCGCCGGGGTGACCGGGCTAATCAAAACAGCGCTTGCCCTGAAGGAAAAGGTTATTCCGCCAAGCATCAATTTTCAAAAGCCAAATCCGCATATTGATTTTCAAAACAGCCCGTTTTTTGTCAATACCGAATTGCGTGAATGGAAGCCGGCTGGAGATGGACCTCGCCGGGCCGGGGTGAGCTCGTTCGGCATTGGCGGCACCAATGTCCATGTCATCCTTGAGGAAGCCCCGGAATTGGAGCCCTCTGGCAAGTCGCGAGATTATCAATTGGTGGTGTTATCCGCGAAAACCGAATCCGGCGTCCACCAGATCATGGACAATCTGGCATCATTTCTGGAGAAGGAAAACGATGTCAATTTGGCCGATTTGGCGTTCACCTTGCTGGTGGGGCGCAAGGCATTGGAGCATCGCCGATTTGTCATCTGCCGTTCCAAGGATGATTTGCTGACGATTTTGCGGAATCGAGATCCCCAGCGGATTCTGGGCAGCTATCATGCGGCCGATAAAGGCGAGCCAGGAGTGGTTTTCATGTTCAGCGGCCAGGGCGCCCAATACGTCCACATGGGGCGAGAGCTTTATCTGAGCGAGCCCACATTCCGGGAGCAAGTGGATTATTGTGCCGATTTCCTCATGCCATATTTGGGGTTGGATTTGAGAGATGTGATCTATCCGCCAACTCCTCCTTTGGAGGGCAGCGAGGGAAAAAATCAGCCACTCCATCAAACCTACATCACGCAGCTCGCGCTGTTTGTTATCGAATATGCGCTGGCAAAACTTTGGCAGGAGTGGGGGATCCAGCCGCACGCTATGATTGGCCACAGCATTGGCGAGTATGTGGCCGCCTGCCTGGCAGGCGTTATATCCTTGGATGATGCGCTGCGTCTCGTAGCGGCCCGTGGTCAATTGATGCAGTCGTTGCCCGCAGGTGCGATGGTCAGTGTGTCGCTGGACGAGACGGCACTTCAACCGTATTTGAACGAAAATCTGTCGCTGGCGGCGGTGAATTCGCCATCGCTTTGCGTGGTTTCTGGGACGTTCGAGGCCATCGAGCAATTGGAGAAAGATTTGACAGAAAAGGGGATCGAATTTCGGCGATTGCATACTTCTCACGCTTTTCATTCCCCGATGATGGAGCCGATTTTAAAGCCTTTCATCGACGAGGTGAAAAAGGTGAAGCTCAATCCGCCGCAATTACCGTATCTGTCGAACGTGTCGGGAACCTGGATTACGGTGAAGCAAGCCACAGACCCCGAATATTGGGCGCAGCATCTGAGGCAGACGGTCCGCTTTGCCGACGGAATGCGGGAACTGTTGCAGGATCCCAACAACTTATTTTTGGAGGTGGGGCCAGGCAACACATTGACCACCTTGGCGCGCCGAGTGGCGAGTTCGATGCCAGGGCGAGGGATAGTGTCATCGATGCGGCATCCCAAGGAAAAAAGCAACGATGTCGAATTTCTGCTGAACACGTTGGGGAGGCTATGGCTGACCGGAGTGAAAATCGACTGGCAGGGATATTATGCCCATGAAAAGCGCCATCGCATTCCGGCGCCGACCTATCCGTTCGAGCGAAAGCGCTACTGGATCGAGGTCAAATCATCCATCAAAAACGAGACCGTTTCAGCAGATTCATCGAGAAGGCTACCGTTCGATCGCTGGTTCTACCTTCCCTCTTGGAAGCGATCCGATTTGCCTGCCATGCCTCCAGAGAACAGCGCTGAACCAAGCAACCAGCGCTGGCTGATCTTCGTGGATGACAACGGTGCCGGGGCCGAGCTGGTCAATCGGTTGGTAAAAAGCGGCACCGATGTGACATCGGTAATTCTCGGGAGCAATTTTGCCCGCATCAACAGCCATGTTTATGCCATCAATCCAGTCGAACCAGTTGACTACGATCAGTTGGTCCAAGCGCTCAAGTCGGAGGAGCGGATTCCAGACCTCATTGTTCATCTATGGAGCTTCGAAGTGGATCAACGGGCTGGCTTTGAAATTCTGCAAAACCATGGCTTTTACAGTATAATTCGATTGGCCCAGGCACTGGCAAAAGCGAACATCACCAAACCGATCCAGATTGCCATCGTGACCACCAACGTGCTGGATGTTATTGGGACTGAACCTCTCATCCCAGAGAAGGCAACAGTGCTAGGCGCCGGCAAAGTGATCCCTCAGGAATATCCTAACCTGATGTGTCGTCATATCGATTTCGATCAGGCGGCAATTGCTGCTGGCTGGGAGGAAAAACTGGTGACTGAGATTTTGGGCGATAGCGGCGAGACAACAATTGCCTATCGTGGTCGGCATCGATGGATTCAATATTTCGAGCAACCGAAATTCGCTGAGCTGGAGGCGGCAACTCCTCGATTGCGAGAACATGGCGTTTACCTGATTACCGGTGGCCTGGGACGCATCGGGTTGACCTTTGCAGCGCATTTGGCGAAAAAATATCGGGCGAAGCTGGCGTTGGTGGATATATTTGATTTTCCAGTCAGATCTCAATGGGAGTCGATGATCGGCAATCCGCAGATGAATGCGGGGATGGTGCAGCGGATCAAACGGCTGCTTGAGTTGGAGGCAGCGGGTGCCGAGGTGTTAGTTCTCAAGGCCCAGGTCGCCAGTGAATCGGAAATGCAGGTTGCCCTCCAGCAAATTATCGATCATTTTGGAACCATCCATGGGGTCATTCATGCCGCAGGACTGGTAGGGGAACGTTCATTGCGACCGATCCAGGAGCTGGATGCGGCGTTTTGGTTTCAGCATTTCCAGGCAAAGGTTTTGGGCACTCAGGTGCTGGCGAAGTTGCTCAAAGATCAACCGATTGATTTTTGTTTGTTGCAATCGTCGCTGGCTTCGATCTTAGGCGGATTGGGGATGGCTGCCTATGCGGCGGCCAACAGCTTTATGGACGCTTTTGTCGCCCGGCAGAATCAATTGCATGGGGCTGGTTGGATCAGCGTGAACTGGGAGGGCTGGCGATTCGAAGAGGATTTTCAGCGGGCAGGAGCTATTGGAACAGAACTGATGCAATTCGCGCTGGACCCCAGCGAAGGTGTGCGGGTGTTCGAGCGAATTCTGTCCATGAATGGCCTGTCCCAGGTTATCGTTTCTACTGTTAGCTTACAGGCACGGATGGAAAAATGGGTTCGCCGAGAGCCAAAGAAAGAGCCAGCCCGAGAGCAGACCAGTGGTCCTTCGTCATTTCACCCAAGGCCGAATTTGGCCAATCCTTATGTGGCGCCCAGAAATGACCTGGAGCAAGAGATCGTCGCCATCTGGCAAGAACTGCTGGGCATCGAGCCGATTGGCATTTATGATAACTTTTTTGAACTGGGTGGTCACTCGCTGTTAGCCACGCAACTGGTCTCCCGAATGAGAGAGCGCTTTGCGGTGGAATTGCCGTTGCGGGAATTGTTCGAATCGCCAACCATTGCCACGCTCTCCGAGGGCATCGAAAAAGAAAAAGCGGCCAAACAACAGACCGAGACCGATGTGGCGCAATTGCTGGCGATGGTGGAGCAGATGTCCGATGAGGAGGCGAAGGCGTTGTTGGAGAGGAAACGAGGTGGGTGATTGGGTGACTGGGTAATTGGGTAATTGGGAATAATGGGATAGGGGTGTAAGGGAATAATGAGAAAATGGGAATGAGGGGAGAATGAAGAGTGCTATGGATGACTGCTAACTGGTGATTGGCGACTGAGTGCTGATCACTAATGACTGACGACTGATCGCTGATCACAGAGGACTGGCAATAAAGAGGAACATGAATGAGCGATATTTATGACCAAGTAAAAAAATTATCTCCTGAGAAGCGAGCGCTGCTGGAGCTGATGTTGAAGGAAAAAGGGGTGGATGTGCTCGGGACGAAAATTGTGCCGCAGAGTCGGGCAAGCAATAAATTCCCGCTCTCCTTTGGCCAGCAGCGATTGTGGTTCCTGGATCAATTGGACCCTGGGACGCCGCTGTACAACAATCCTGCGGCGGTGATTTTGAAGGGCAAGCCCAATATCGCTGCATTGGAGCAGGCGCTGAACATCCTTGTCCAGCGGCATGAGGTGCTGCGAACAACGTTTGCGACCGAAAACGACCAACCGATCCAGGTCATTCAGCAGAACATGCCGATCCATTTGGAGCAGATCGATCTGCGCCATCTGCCTGCCGCGGAGCGGGAAGCGGCGGCCATGAATCTGGCCAAAGAGAAAGCGCAACTGCCGTTCGATCTGTCCACGGGACCGCTGTTTCGGGTGACACTCATGCATCTGGCCGAGCAGGAATATCTGATGGTGCTGGTGATGCATCACATCGTTTCCGATGGCTGGTCGCTCAGCATTTTTATCCAGGAGGTGGCCATCCTGTACAAGGTGTTGGTGGCGGGTCTTCCCTCGCCGTTGCCAGAATTGTCGGTCCAGTACGCCGATTTCGCCGTGTGGCAGCGCCAATGGATGCAGGACAAGGTGCTGGAAGATCAATTATCCTATTGGCGACAGCAACTGGCAGGCGTGCCGCCGGTGTTGAATTTGCCGCTGGATCATCCCCGGCCGAGCTATCAGACCACCCACGGCGCCACTTATTTTTTCAATTTCTCCAGCCAGCTTCGGCAGTCCATCGAGGCGCTGGCGAAAAAGGAGGATGTGACTCGGTTCATGATCTACCTGGCGGCGTTCTATGCTTTTTTGTTTCGCATGACTCAGCAGGGCGATATTTGCGTGGGCACGCCCATCGCTGGCCGCAATCGCAAGGAGACCGAAAGCCTGATCGGGTTCTTTGTCAATACCTTGGTGATGCGGGCGCAACTGTCCGACAATCCCACAGTGCGGGAACTGTTAAAGCGGGTCAAGGCCATTTCAGTGGGCGCTTATGAGCATCAGGACATCCCATTCGAAATGCTGGTGGAGAAATTGCAGCCGGAGCGGGATATGGCGATCTCGCCGTTCTTCCAGGTCATGTTTGTTCATCTCGATACCACGGCCCAGACCCTGCGGTTGCCCGACATTACCATCGAGCCGAGGCAAATCGATAGCGGCACAGCCAAGTTCGATCTGACGTTTGTGATCGAGGAGAACGATGAGAAGCTAGCAGGCCAGATCGTTTACAATACCGATTTGTTCGAGCCCGGGACCATTGAGCGCATGGCCGAGCAATTCCAGATTTTATTCCAGGGGCTGGTGGACCAACTCGACGCACGAATTTCGGAATTGCCGCTCTTGAGCGAGCGGGAACAGCAGCAGCTATTGAGAGCCTGGAGCCGAGCGCCCAGGGAATTTCATCCGGCGCAGCAGCGCTCCATCAGTCAATTGTTCGAAGCCCAGGTCAAACAGACGCCCGATGAAATTGCGTTGATTTTCGAAGCGGAGCGCTTGACTTATCGGGAATTGAACGATCGAGCCAATCGGCTGGCGCATTATCTACTGCATCAGGGGGCAGCGCCTGAGACACTGGTCGGCATCTGTCTGGAGCAGCCCATCGATATGATCGTTGCGCTACTGGCAATTTTCAAAGCGGGAGCGGCCTATTTGCCTCTGGATCCAGGCTATCCAAAGGAACGACTGGCGTTGATGATCGATGACTCGGCGGTGTCATTGATCATTACCGAAGAAAATCTCCTAACAATTTTGCCCGAAAATCATAGCCAGAAAATCTGCCTGCAACGGGACAGGGCGGCGATCGCTAAAAAAAGCAACAAAAATCCAGGCAGTCATCCAGCAGCGGAAAATCTGGCCTACGTGATCTACACCTCTGGCTCCACAGGCAAGCCCAAGGGTGTAATGATCACCCACGGTGCCCTTGCCGATCATTGCTTGAATATGCGGGATTATTATGGGCTGCAATCCAGCGATCATGTGCTGGAATTCGCCTCGATGAGCTTCGATGCCTCGCTGGAGCAAATTTTGCCGCCATTGCTGGCTGGGGCGAAATTGGTGTTGCGGGGTTCGGAAATCTGGAGCCCTGCGGAATTTCAAAACAACCTTGTCAAATATGGCCTTACCGTTGTCAATCCACCGACCGCTTATTGGAACCAACTGCTTCGGGAATGGGATCATTCCGAGGCGATCAATCGAGATGGACGACTGCGATTATGCATCGTGGGCGGCGATTTGATGGCTGCTGAAAACATGGAACGGTGGAGCAGGATCGGTATCAATGGAGTCAAACTATTGAATGCGTACGGACCAACCGAGACAACCATTACCGCGACAACGTTTGAGGTCCCGGCAAATTTCAAAAATAACGGTTTCAGCCAAAGCGTGCCAATCGGTAAGCCAACGGCGTTGCGGCACATCTACATTTTAGATCGATTTTTCAATCCGGTGCCCATTGGTGTGCCTGGCGAGCTGTACATCGGCGGGGATTGTCTGGCCCGGGGCTATTTGAACCGAGCGGATTTGACAGCGGAAAAATTTATTCCCGATCCATTCAGCCAGAAACAGGGAGCTCGGCTGTATCGTACGGGCGATCTGGCTCGATTTTTACCCGATGGCAACATCGAATTTTTGGGACGCGCCGATCATCAGGTGAAGGTGCGGGGCTATCGCATTGAATTGGGCGAGATCGAGGCGCTGCTGAGCCAGCATCCTGCCATTGCCGAAGCGGTGGTGGTGGCTCTGGCGGAGCCGGAGGGCGACAAACGGCTGGTGGCCTATTTTGTCCTCAAATCAGATTTTAAAGACAAAGCGCCATCCAGCAGTGAGCTGCGGAATTATTTGAAAGCAAATCTGCCCGACTACATGGTGCCAGGCATTTTTATGGTCATTGACCAGATTCCACGGACGCCCATCGGCAAGGTCGACCGCAAGGCGCTGCCTGTGCCCGATCAGGATCGGCCAGAACTGGAGCACGAGTACGTGGCGCCACGCAATCCTGTGGAGCAGATGATCGCCGATCTCTGGGCCAAAACCATTGGCATTGAGAAAGTGGGCATTTATGACAACTTTTTCGATCTGGGCGGCCATTCGCTGATGGCGACGCAAATTATCTCTCGACTCAGAAATACTTATAATGTCGAAATTCCATTGCGCAAGCTGTTCGAAGCGCCGACGGTGGCCAATCTGGCCATGGTCATCGCCGAAGCCCAGGCGGCTCAGGTGGGCGAAGAAGAGCTGGGCAAAATGCTAGATGAATTGGAAGGGTTGTCGGAAGAGGAGGTGGAGAAGTTGTTGGGTAATTAGGCAAATGGGTAATTAGGTCTATTTCGTCAGATTAACTTAACATCCATCTAAATCCTTCCCGAGAAATTGGGATTTGGCAAGTTCAACCTTCAAAGGGGGCCTTGCTGCAGTTCTCCCCTTTGAAGGGGGGACAGGGGGGATGTTTGGTAGCTCGAAATTGTAAAATTCATATCGCATCATATAATCTGACCAAGTACTTTTAGAACCCGGTGATCAACGCCCTACTTACCTTACTCAACTCACTCAACACGCTTAACCACTCAAATCTAAAAAATAAAAAGGAACGCAGAACAAGGGAAATAGACCGATGGGTGATGTATCGAAACGGTTATCGGAGCTGTCGCCTGAGAAGCGGGCATTACTGATGAAAAAGCTCCAGGAGAAGAGCCAGCAACAAGCAAAAAAATTTGCTATTCCCAAGCGGGAAAATCAGCAGGAATATCCCATGTCATTCGCCCAGGAGCGGATGTGGTTTTTGTATCAATGGGATCCAAGCAGCCCCTCATATAACATTTCTGCAGCCGCGCGCTGTCAAGGCAAATTGAATGTCAAGATCTTGCAGCAGTGCTTAAACGAAATTATCCGACGCCATGAGGTGCTGCGGGCTGCGTTTGTCACCGAAGACGAACGTCCCAAACAGATGGTGCTCCCGGAATTGTCCCTCGATATTCCACTGATCGATTTGAGCCACCTGTTAAAAAGCGAACAGGAAGCGCGATCCATTCAATTAGCTACTGAGGACGCCCAGACGCCCTTTGACATTTCCCGACCACCTCTGCTGAGAGCCAGCCTCCTTCGGCTTGGTCCTGAGGAGCACATCGTGCTGTTCACCATGCATCACATCATCTCGGATGGTTGGTCTATTGGCGTACTCATCCGGGAATTAATGACGCTGTATCACGCCTTCTCTGCTGGTAAGCCTTCGCCTTTGGATGAATTATCCATTCAATATGCCGACTTTGCCGTATGGCAAAAATCGTGGCTCCAGGGCGAACTGCTTGACAATCAGATCGCCTACTGGAAAAAACAGTTGGCTGGCAGTCCGCCCATTCTGGACCTGCCCACCGATCGTCCCCGTCCGGCGTATGTGACCTATCGGGGCGCTCATCAGGCGTTCACCTTTTCCAGGGAATTGCTGGATGGGTTGAAAGCGCTGAGCAAGGAGATGAACGTAACCCTGTTCACCACGCTGCTGGCGGCGTTTAACGTGCTGCTCTATCGTTATTCCAGACAGGAGGATATCTCCGTGGGCACGCCGATCGCCAATCGCACTCGGGCAGAACTGGAGGACCTGATCGGCTTTTTCGTGAACACGCTGGTCATGCGCAGCGACCTGTCGGGTAATCCCTCATTTCGGGAATTGGTAAAGCGCGTGAACGATATGGCGATGGAGGCCTATGCACATCAGGACGTGCCGTTTGAGATGCTGGTGAGCGAGCTGCATCCGGAGCGGGACATGAGCCATACGCCGTTCTTCCAGGTGATGTTTGCGCTGCAAGATGCCCGGCAGGAGGCGCTGCAGACGCCCGAATTGAAGATCAGCCTGATCGAGACCGAAAGCGGCACGGCCAAATTTGATATGATCCTGTTCGCTGAGGAACGAAAGGACGGCCTGCGCATCGCTCTCGAATACAACGTCGATCTATTCAACCATGATACCATTTCCCGCATGGCGGGACATTTCCATACTTTGTTGCGGGGCATTGTACACCAGCCCGATCAATCCATCGACCACTTGCCGCTGATGACGCCGAAAGAGGAGCGAACCGTGGTCTTGGATTGGAATCAGACGCGGCGGGACTATCCCAGGGACTGTTGCGTGAATCAGTTGTTTGAAGCGCAGGTCGACCGCACGCCCGATGCCACGGCCGTCATTTTCGGAGAAAAACAGATCAGCTACCGAGAGCTCAACGAGCGAGCCAATCAACTGGCCCATTATCTCCAGAAATTGGGCGTCCAGCCCGACGATTTTGTGGCGATCATCATGGAGCGGTCGCTGGATATGATCGTAGCCACGTTGGGCATCCTCAAAGCAGGCGCGGTTTACGTGCCGCTGGATACGGCCTATCCCAAACCTCGCATGGCGTTTATGCTGGAAGATACCCAGGTGCCCGTGATTTTAACCCAAAAACAATTGAAGAACAATCTACCCGACTATCAGGCCCATGTCATCGTTATGGATGAGGAATGGGAGCGAATTGCCTTGGAGAGCATATCGAATCCAATCATTGAGCGTTCGGCTAAAAGCATCGCCTACGTCATGTACACCTCTGGCTCCACCGGCCGACCCAAAGGGGTGGCGGTGCCGCATCAGGCCATCAATCGGCTGGTGCTCAACACCGATTATGTGACGATCGAGCCGACGGATCGTATTGCCCAGGCGGCCAATGCCTCGTTCGATGCGGCTACGTTCGAGATCTGGGGCGCTCTGCTCACTGGCGCTACCCTGGTCGGCATCACCAAAGATGTGGTGCTTTCGACCTACGAATTTGTTAAAGAACTGCGGGAAAAAGGGATCAGCATCCTGTTTTTGACCACGGCACTATTCAATCAGATCGCCAATGAAATTCCCGATGCCTTTCGGACCTTGAAGCAGGTGTCGTTCGGCGGCGAGGCCTGCGACCCCAATTCGGTGCGCAAGGTGGTGAGGGCCGCGCCGCCCAAGGAGCTGCTCAATGTCTATGGCCCCACGGAGAACACAACCTTTTCCACCTGGTATTTGATAAAGGATGTGCCAGAAGGCGCCCATACCATCCCGATCGGCAGAGCTATTGCCAACAGTACGATCTATGTGCTGGACAAGAATCTGCGTCCTGTCCCCGTGGGCGTGCCTGGCGAGCTATATTGCGGCGGCGATGGATTGGCGCAGCAGTACTATAATCGCCCTGATTTGACGGCAGAGAAATTCATTCCCGATCCGTTCAGCCATGAGCCTGGCGCTCGGCTGTATCGCACCGGCGATCTGGTGAAATGGTTGCCCGATGGCAATATCGAGTTCATGGGCCGCATCGATCAGCAAGTGAAAATTCGGGGCTTTCGCATCGAGCTGGGCGAGATCGAATCGCTGCTGCGCAATCATCCTGGACTCCAGGATGCCGCAGTTATTGCTCGGGAGGATCAGCCTGGGGTGAAACGCCTGGTGGCGTATGTGGTGCCCGATGAAGATCACCCAGCGACCAATGCCGAGCTGCGCAGTTACCTGCTGGAAAAACTGCCCGAGTACATGGTGCCAGGCATTTTTATGCGCATGGAGGCATTGCCCATCAATCCCAACGGCAAACTGGATCGCAAGGCGCTGCCTGTGCCCGATCAATCCCGACCTGAATTGGAAAGGGCTTATGTTACGCCTCGCACCAAATTCGAAGCAGCGCTGGCGAAGATGTGGCAGGAGATTCTGGGCATCGAGCAGGTGGGCATTTATGACAATTTCTTCGAGCTGGGTGGCAATTCGCTGCAGGCGGCGGTGTTTGTCAATAAGCTGCAGAAGGCATTCGGTGAAGCGGTCCATGTTCGCTCCATTTTTCTGGCGCCGACCATAGCGGAATTTTCGACCTATGCCACTGAATATTATCACGATAAAATCCAGGCGCATTTTGGCGAAAAAATCGAAGGCCCCACCGTGCTGGAAGAGCTTAGTACCCGAATCGAAAAGGTGGGTCGAATCGATGCCAGCCATATCGCCCAATTTCGAAAGATCATTCAGCCGCTGCCAGCGAGGCCCCATGGGCTAGCACCACAAAAGAAAAATCCCACGGCCATCTTTGTCCTTTCGCCGCCCCGATCTGGTTCGACCCTATTTCGGGTGATGCTGGCGGGGCACCCGCAACTGTTTGCGCCGCCCGAATTGGATTTGTTATCGTTCAATACGCTTCGGGAACGAAAAAAGGCGTTCGAACAGGAACTGACCATCTGGCTGGAAGCGGCCTGGCGGGCCATCATGGAGATCAAGAGCTGTGATCTGGCCGAAGCGCAGCGCATCATGGCTGACTGCGAGGAACGCAATCTCAGCACCAAAGAATTCTATGCCCTGCTGCAGCAATGGATCGGCGATAAAATTCTGGTGGATAAGACGCCATCCTATCCGCTGGATATTGAGATTTTGAAGCGGGCTGAAGAAGATTTCGAGGATGCCAAATACATCCATCTGGTGCGGCATCCCTACGCCACCATCTATTCGTTCCTGGAGGCCAAGCTGGACAAGAATTTCTTCCGCTACGAAAACCCCTTCACCCGACGGGAATTGGCCGAGTTAATCTGGCTGGTGTGTCATCAAAATATTCTGACCTTTTTGAAAGACATCCCAGCAGAACGACAGTATCGCTTGAAATTTGAGGATCTGGTCAGGGATCCAGAGACCTATGTCAAAGAAATATGCCAATTTTTGAACGTGGATTTCAATGTAAATATGTTGAAGCCGTACCATGGCAAGCGCATGACCGATGGCGTGACCGAGAAATCGCAGATGGTCGGTGATTTCAAATTCTATCTGCACAAAAAAATTGATGACAACGCTGCCGATCGCTGGAAGAAGATCCATTCCGAAGATTTCTTGAGCGACTTCAGTTGGAAATTGGCCGAGCAGTTAGGTTATGAGCGGATGGAGCAGACCGCTGGCGACGATTTTCAATCCCGAGCGAAGCGGGAAGCGCTGACCGTGATTCGGCCGATCCCGAGAACTGGAAATTTGCCGCTCTCGTACCAGCAGCAGCGGCTGTGGTTTTTGGATCAGATGGCGCCTGGTAGCTCCTCCTACAATATTCCCGTAGCGGTGCGGATCAGTGGCCAATTGAACATCGAAGCGACGGTCAAAAGTCTCAACGAAATCATTCGGCGCCACGAGGTTCTGCGCACCCGTTTCTTCACCATTGATGGCAAGCCCGTGCCAATCGTTTCACCCGATTTGACGATCGACATGCCCATCAAAGATCTGTCGGGTTTATCGGAACAGCAACGGGAAACTGTGGCGCAGCAAGAAGCCGTCGAGGAAGCCCGACTGCCGTTCGATCTGGCAAAGGATGCATTGATTCGGGGCCGAATTTTAAAATTAGGCAGCGAATCCTTTGTGCTGCTTTTGACCATGCACCATATCGTGTCCGATGGCTGGTCGGCTGGCGTGATTATTCAGGAGTTTGCCGCATTGTACCAGGCCTTTATCGAAGGGAAGCCATCGCCGTTGCCGGAGCTGCCGATTCAATACATCGACTATGCGGCCTGGCAGCGGGAGTGGCTTAAAGGCGAGGTGCTGCAATTGCAACTGGATTATTGGCGCCAGCAACTGGAGGGCTGCCCGCCCGTGCTGGAGCTGCCGACTGATCGGCCTCGGCCAGCAGAAATCACCTACAATGGCGCCAGCGCCAGGCTAACCATTCCTGTCGATTTGACGCAGGAGATCAAAGGATTATGCCGTCGAGAGGGCGTCACCGAATTCATGGTGCTATTGGCGGCGTTCCAGACACTGCTGTATCGCTATTCGGGCCAGACCGATATTTGTGTGGGCACGCCCATTGCCAATCGAGGTCGGGCCGAGATCGAAAATTTAATCGGATTTTTTGTGAATACCCTAGTGCTGCGAACAAAATTCGCTGATCATCCCAGCTTCCGAGAATTATTGAAGCGGGTGCAAAAGACCAGCCTGGGCGCTTATGCCCATCAGGAATTGCCGTTCGAGATGCTGGTGGACGCCATTCAGCCCGAGCGCAGCATGAGCCATACGCCGCTATTCCAGGTCATGTTTGCGTTTCAAAATACGCCTGTGCAGGATTTGCAATTGCCAGGGCTGATCATCAGCCCGTTCCAAACGAAAAGCGTCACCTCCAAGTTCGACCTCACCCTGTCGGTGCGGGAGTTCGAAGGCGAATTTCGGGGGCTGCTGGAATATAACACCGATCTGTTCAACGAGGATACCATCAAGCGGATGGTACGCCATCTCAAAACCTTGCTGAAAAATGCGGTACAAAACCCAGATTTAGGGGTGGATCGTCTGCCTCTGCTGGAATTCGACGAGCGGCAGCAACTGATCATCGATTGGAATCGCACCGAGAAAGAGTATCCTACCGATCGCTGCATTCATCAATTATTCGAAGCACGGGCAGCGGAAACGCCCGAGGCCCTGGCCGTGGTCTATGGCGACAACCAATTGACCTACCGAGAGCTGAACGCTCGGGCCAATCAACTGGCGCATTTGCTGCGCAAGAAAGGGGTGGGGCCCGATACGCTGGTGGGGCTTTGCGTGGAGCGCTCCGTCGAAATGATTGTCGGCATTTTGGGCATCATGAAAGCGGGCGGGGCTTATGCTGCATTGGATCCGAGCTATCCTGCGGAGCGGATTCAATTTATTCTGGAGGATTCCCAGATTTCGATCCTGCTGACCCTTGCCCATTTGAAAATGCCAGCGCTGGAAAGCAAAGTGGAACAGATTTGTCTGGACACCGATTGGCCCATGATCGCTCGGCAAAGCCAGAAGAATCCGAAGAATCTGACGGATCCCGAAAATCTGGCTTATTTGATTTACACCTCAGGTTCCACAGGCCGACCCAAAGGCGTGATGATGCCGCATCGGGGGGCAATCAATTTGTGGTCGGGATTGAACCAGGCCATCTACGCTAATCATCCCACCGATCGGCCGCTGAAGGTCAGCCTCAATGCGCCGCTGCTGTTCGATGCCTCGGTGCAGCAACTGGTGCAATTGCTGAGCGGCCACACCATCGATATTGTGCCGCAGGAGGCCCGCCAGGATGGAGAGGCGCTGTTAAAGTATCTGCAGCAATCGAAAGTCGATGTGCTGGACTGCGTGCCGTCTCAGCTCAAACTGTTGCTGGAGGCTGGGCTGTTGAACGGCAATAGCTGGACGCCATCGATCGTTCTCCCTGGCGGCGAAGCCATCGACGAAGCCACCTGGCAGGCGTTGCAGCGGGCCGATGGAATGGAGTTTTACAACATGTATGGCCCGACGGAATGCGCCGTGGATTCCACCATTGCTCGGATCAAAACCTCGGACGGCCGACCTGTGATCGGGCGCCCCATCAACAATGCGGTGCTGTATGTGCTGGATGCCAATCTGGAGATCGTGCCCATTGGGGTGCATGGGGAGCTGTACATCGCTGGCGAGGGGCTGGCTCGGGGCTACCTGCATCGGCCTGATCTGACCGCCGAGCGATTTCTGCCCGATCCGTTCAGCATTATCCCTGGCAGTCGCATGTATCGTACCGGCGATTTGGTGCGCTACCTGCCCGATGGGAATCTGGAATTTCTAGGCCGCATCGATCATCAGGTGAAGGTGCGGGGCTTCCGCATCGAGCTGGGCGAGATCGAATTTGCTCTGGAGCAGCATCCCGAGGTGAAGCAGGCTGTGGTGATGGTGCGGGAGGATGAGCCAGGCGTCAAGAGACTGGTGGGCTACATTGTGCCGAATGCTATGCCTGGGCCGAATCCATCGGATCTGAAAAATTTCTTGAAAGCGAAATTGCCCGAGTACATGATTCCAGCGGTGTTTATGAATCTCGAGGCCCTGCCGTTGACGCCCAACGCCAAGATCGATCGCAAGGCATTGCCAAAGCCAGAGATCACCCGATCCGACCTGGAGGCCGCTTTTGTGGCGCCCCGCAACGAGGCCGAAGAAAAATTGGCCGCCATCTGGAAGCAATTGCTGGGCATCGATCGGGTTGGGGTGAATGACAATTTCTTCGAGCTGGGCGGCGATTCGATTCTGACGATTCAAGTGATTGCCAAGGCCAAACAGGCGGGATTGCAGCTCACGCCGAAACAGTTGTTCCAATATCCGACCATTGCGGGATTGGCGGCGGTGGCCAAGACGGCCCGAGTGATCCTGGCGGAGCAGGGGTTGGTGACGGGCGAGATACCGCTCACGCCGATTCAACATGCTTTCTTCGAGCAGAATTTGCCCGAGCCGCATCACTGGAATCAATCGCTGCTGCTGGAGATTCGGCAGGAGATGCATCTGGATTGGCTGAAGGAAGCGATTCGGCATTTGCTGAATCACCACGATGCGCTGCGGCTGCGGTTCGAGCGAGCTGAGGATGGCTGGAAGCAAATCAATGCTGGTGAGCTGGCCGAAGTGCCATTCGAGTATTTTGATTTTTCAATGATAAAAGAAACGGAATTAAAAAGCACGATCGAGGCGAGGGCCAATGAATTGCAAGCCAGCCTGGATTTAGCGAGCGGGCGTATTGTCACATTCGCCTATTTTGATCTGGGCCAAAGCAGGACGGGCAGGCTGCTGATCGTGATCCATCATACGGCCATTGATGGGGTGTCGTGGCGGATTTTATTGGAAGATTTGTACACGGCCTATTCGCAATTGAGCCAGGGGCAAAAAGTGCAGTTGCCCGCAAAGACCACATCGTTCCAGCAATGGAGCCATCGGCTGACGGAATATGCCCAATCCGAGGTGCTGGAAAAAGAGCTGGCTTATTGGGATAAGCTGAGTGATCAGCCGATTTCGGCGCTGCCAGTGGATTTTCCAGGCGGAAGCAATCTGGAAGCTGATGCAGATCTGGTTGAGGTCGCTTTGAGCCCAGAGGAGACCCGGGTGCTGCTGAAGGACGTGCCTGGGGCGTTTGGCACGAGCATCAACGATGTACTGCTGACGGCGGTAGCTTCGGCCTTTGCCCAGTGGACAGGAGAAAACCACCTGCTGGTCGATCTAGAGGGCCATGGTCGTGAGGATCTGTTCGATGATGTCGATCTGTCCCGCACGGTGGGCTGGTTCACCAGCCTCTATCCCGTGGTGTTGCGATTGCCCAAAGGTCGGCCGCTGTCAGATCGGTTGAAGGCCATCAAAGAGCAACTGCATCGGATTCCTAATCATGGGATTGGCTATGGCCTGCTGCGCTATCTCCATCCAAACGCAGCGGTGCGAGAACGATTGCATTCGCAGCAGCATCCTGAGGTGGCATTCAACTATTTAGGTCAATTCGATCAATTGGCTGATGCGACTTCGCCCTTTGCGCCAGCGCCAGAATCCAGCGGCAACGAACGAAGCCTCACTTCGCCCCGCAGCCATAAGATCATCATCAATAGCAGTGTGACGGGGGAACGGTTGAAAGTAACCTGGAACTTCAGTCGAGCGCTGCATCGGGTCGCGACCATCGAGCGACTGGCTGAGGGATTTGTGGAGACCCTGCAGAATATTCTGGCGTTGAGCCGATCATCCGAGGGCATTGGCTATACGCCATCGGATTTCACAGATGTGGCATTGGAGCAGGAAGAGCTGGAGGAGTTGGTGGCGGAGTTGGAGGAAGCCTGAGGGTGAAATTTGGATCGGCCCGTATTGATCGCCCCGTCCCGAGGGACGGGGCTAAGATGTGGAAGGATGCTAAAGCATCCTGGCAGATTTGGGTATGATAAACGATAGCGTCCTTCTATTGGCGGATGCTTCCATCTTTTAGCCTGATGTTTCCACATCAGGCGATCAAAAAATGATTTCCGCACGAATTAATTTCCGCATAATCCGAAAATTTGGGTATTGAAATGGGAATTTTTTGAATTTTGGTCTCAGAACCGCCAGTGGGCCGTCCGCTTTTTGGTGGAATGAAAGGCCTTAGAAAAAGGATTTTTAAAAACAATTCTATGGGATAATATTTCTGTGGGAGATGATTTTTCTTTCACAGAAAAGATTTTGGATGTTGGCCTCAGAAAAAGGATTTTGAACCACAACTCTGTGGGACAATGTTCCTGTAGGAGATGATGTTTTCTTCAACAGAAATGATTTTGAATGCTGGTCTCAGAAATGAAAGGTCTCAGAATTTAATTGCTAAAACATTTTCTGAGTGCGTTCGATTCTGAGATCAAAAAATATGTCGCTACAACAAAAAAGGCTATGGCTGGTATGGATAAAAAGAACATTGAAGCGATTTATCCCCTGTCGCCGATGCAACAGGGGATGCTGTTTCATAGCTTGTATGCGCCAGAATCGGGCGTGTATCACGAACAACTCACCTGCACGCTGGAGGGCGATCTGAATGTGGCCGCATTCGAACAGGCCTGGCGCCAGATGGTGGATCGGCACGCGGTACTGCGCACCTCCTTTGTGTACAAGCGTCTCGACAAAACGCTGCAGGTCGTCCACAAGCAGGTGGAATTGCCGTTCGAACAGCTCGACTGGCGGAATCTATCGCCTACGGAGCAATCGCTTCGGCTGGAGCAATATTTAACCGAGAATCTGCAACGTCATTTCGATCTCAATAAGGCGCCGCTGCTCCGGTTGGCCATTATCCGTCTGGCCGATCAGACCTATCAATTCGTCTTGAATCACCATCATCTGCTGTTAGACGGCTGGTCCATGCCCATCGTGATCCAGGAGGTCTTTGCCTGCTACGAAGCCCTGCGCCAGGGCCAGCCCATTCAACTGCCGCCCGCTCGGCCCTATCGGGATTATATCAATTGGCTGCAAAAGCAGGACATCGCCGCCGCCGAAAAATTCTGGCGCAACGAGCTGAAAGGGTTCACCGCCCCAACGCCGCTAATCAGCGAGAGTGCGGATTTTGTTCCATCAACCCCTGAAAAGGATTACGCCGACCACAAATTCTATCTCTCTGAGCCGATCACCGCCAGGCTGAACGAGCTCGCCCGAAAACATCAACTCACGCTCAATACGCTGGTCCAGGGCGCATGGGCTATTCTGCTTAGCCGTTACAGCCACGAGCAGGACGTCCTCTTCGGCGCCACAGTCTCGGGCCGTCCCGCTGAGCTCGATGGCGTAGATACCATGGTGGGCTTATTCATCAACACCCTGCCCGTGCGAATTCAGGTCGATGAGGAACAATCCCTTACCTCCTGGCTTAAACAGCTCCAACAGAAGCAGTTTGAGCTGCGGCAGTTTGAATATTGTTCCCTGGCCGATATCCAGGGCTGGAGCGAAGTGCCTCGGGATACATCTTTATTCCACAGCATTCTGGTGTTCGAAAATTATCCTGTGAATGACACCTTGCAGCGACAAAATACCAGCTTAAAAGCAAAAAATATTCGCTCGTTTGAAAAGACCAACTATCCGATCACGCTGGTCGCTTCGCCGGAGAAGCAGCTTTTCTTGCAGATAGCCTACGATGCCCATCGCTTCAGCGACGTCACGATTGCGCGGATGCTGAATCATCTCGCCATTCTGCTGGAGGGCTTTGTCGAGCATGAGAATGACGCCATCAAACATTTGTCTCTATTAACAGCAGCCGAGCGGCAGCAATTGCTGATCGACTGGAACCAAACCCATGGCGATTACCCCGCCGAGCGTTGTATTCATGAACTATTCGAAGCGCAGGTAGAACAAAGACCGGATGCCATTGCCCTGGCATTCGAAGACCAAACCCTGAGCTATCGAGAGCTCAATATTCGAGCCAATCAACTGGCTCGCTATCTTCAGAAATCAGGCCTGGGGCAGGAGGGACTTGTGGGCATCTGCATGGAGCGCTCCATGGAGATGATCGTCGCCATGCTTGGGGTACTCAAAGCGGGCGGGGCGTATGTGCCTATCGATCCCAATTATCCCATCGAGCGCATTGAGTATATGCTGACCGATTCCAGGGTGGAAATTTTATTGACCCAGCAACGCTTGAAAACAGCTTTGCCACAAACAGGCGCGAGGATGATCTGTCTGGATAGCGATTGGGAGCAGGTGGCCGGCCATCGTCCTGAAAATCTGGGCCGAACCGCCACGCCCGATCATCTGGCTTATCTGATCTATACTTCTGGTTCGACTGGCCGCCCCAAAGGAACCATGCTCAATCATCGGGGACTGGTCAATTTCTGCCAGGCCCATGCGGATGTGCTCAAAGTCGATCCCAATAGTCGCCTATTGCAATTTGCCTCCATCAGCTTCGATGCTTCGGTGGCGGAAATCTACACGGCTTTGCTCGGTGGCGCTACGTTGCAACTGGCCAAGCAGGAGGCCCTGATGTCGGCGGTCGAACTGACCAGACTGCTGGATCAGTATCAGGTTACATCGATCAGCCTGCCACCGTCCATGCTGTCCCTCATGTCGGCCGAAGGATTGGATTCCGTGGCTGTGGTGCTTTCTGCGGGCGAAGCCTGCACCACCGACATTATCAATCAATGGTCGAAAGGCAGAAGAGTGGTCAATGGCTATGGTCCCACAGAGATCACCGTGGGCGCCAGTTGGAGCGTGTTCGAAAATCTGGATAACGAAGTCAAATCGGTTCACATCGGTCGGCCGATTCTCAATAAGCAAATTTATCTGCTGGATGAATATCTGCGGCCAGTGCCAATCGGCGTTGCTGGGGAACTCTGCGTGGCCGGGGTCGGTCTGGCACGGGGCTATCTCCATCGGCCCGACCTGACAGCCGAGAAATTCATTCCCAATCCGTTCAGCGCCACACCAGGGGAGCGATTGTACCGCACAGGCGATCTGGCCCGCTATCGGCCTGACGGGAATATCGAATTTCTTGGTCGCATTGATCATCAGGTGAAGATTCGGGGATTTCGCATCGAATTGGGCGAGATCGAGGCAGCGTTGCAGCAGCATCCAGCCGTGCAACTGGCGGCGGTACTGGCTCGGCAAGATCAGACGGGTGAGAAAAAGTTGGTGGCATATTTCGTGGCCGATCCAAAAGCAGAATCCGAGCCGTCGGCCAATGCGCTTTATGCCTTTCTCAAAGAGCGTTTGCCCGACTACATGGTGCCAGCGATTTTTATGCGACTGGATGAAATGCCATTGACCCCTAATGGGAAGATCAATCGCAAGGCATTACCAGCGCCCAATCAGGGTCGGCCTGAACTGGGCCGAGCCTATATCGCCCCTCGAACGCAAACCGAGGAACTGGTAGCGGGCATCATGGCGCAGGTATTGAGCCTGGAACGGGTTGGCGTGGAGGATAATTTCTTCGAGCTGGGTGGCCATTCGCTGTTAGGCGTTCGGGTGCAGAGCCGCATTCGGGATGCGTTCGGCATCGAATTGCCATTGCGCCATCTGTTTGAATCGCCAACGGTGGAGGCGCTATCCCGAATCATCGAGCGCGAGCGATTGTCGGCGCATGGCCTGGAGGCACCACCGATCGAACGGATTCCACGGGATCAGCCTTTGCCATTGTCTTTTGCCCAGCAGCGGCTCTGGTTTCTGGATCAATTGGAGCCGAACAGCCCGTTTTACAATATCCCCTCGGCCATGCGGCTCAGCGGCCATTTGAACAAAGCGGTTTTGAAGCAATGTATCGATGAGATCGTCCGTCGCCATGAAACCCTGCGAACGACTTTCCGAGCGGTCAAGGGCAAGCCGTATCAGGTCATCGCCGAAGATTTTTCGGTCACGCTGAATGAGATCGACCTGACGGATCTGACCGAAGGGGAGCAGGAGGCAAGGGTCCAGCAATTGGCCACCGAGGAGGCGCAGCAGCCGTTCGATTTGGTGCATGGCCCGCTATTTCGGGTGACCCTGATTGCGCTGAAGCCCGATGAGCACGTGGTGCTGTTTACGCTGCATCATATCATCTCCGATGGTTGGTCCATGGGTGTGCTCATCAAAGAGGTGGCGGCGCTGTATCAGGCTTTTGCCGAAGGCAAACCATCGCCGCTGGCTGAACTGCCGATCCAGTACGCCGATTTTGCCCGGTGGCAAAAAAATTGGCTCACAGGTGAGGTGCTGGAAAAGCAGCTTGCGTATTGGAAGGAGAAGCTGGCAGGCAGTCCACCCGTGATCGAGCTGCCCACCGATCGGCCGCGGCCGGCGGTGCAGAGCTTCAGAGGGAGCATGATTACAAAGAAATTTTCAGGCAAGCTATTGCAATCGCTCAAGTCATTCTCCCAGAAAGAGAATGTGACGCTGTTCATGACGTTGCTGGCAGCGTTCAAGGCGCTGCTTCATCGCTATTCGGGTCAGTCCGATATCAATGTCGGAACGCCCCATGCCAATCGCAATCGTTCCGAGCTGGAGAACTTGATCGGATTTTTTGTGAATACCCTGGTATTGCGAACTGATTTTTCTGGCGAACCCAATTTCAAGGAACTGGTGAAGCGGGTGCGGGAGACGGCGTTGGGCGCTTTTGCACATCAGGATTTGCCGTTCGAGACGCTGGTGGATGCCTTGCAGCCGCAGCGGGATCTGAGCCACACGCCGCTATTTCAGGTGATGTTTGTGTTGCAAAATGCGCCGCTGGAGAAGATCGAGCTGCCAGGCTTAACGTTCAGTCCAGTGCCGTTCGAAAGCGGCACCGCCAAATTCGATCTGTCGCTGGTGATATTTGAGGAGACGGATGGATTCACCGCGTCGTTCGAATACAACAGCGATCTGTTCGACCGCTCCACCATCGAGCGGATGATGGAACATTTCGGCATCGTGCTGGAAAATCTCATGGCCGATCCCGAGCAGAAGATTGCCGCTGTACCGATCATGAGCCAGGCAGAATTGAACGAAATGCTGTACGAGTGGAACGAGACTCAGGCCGAATTTCCCAGCCAGCAATGCATGCACCAATGGTTCGAAAATTTGGCTGCAAAAAATCCCGAGGCCGTTGCGCTCACTTTTGCGGGACAAAAACTCACTTACGGTGAATTCAATCGCCGCGCCAATCAGATGGCTCGCTATCTCAATAAAATCGGCGTTGCCAGAGAGCATTTGGTGGGCATTTGCATGGAGCGGTCACTGGAAATGATGATCGGCATCATGGGGACACTGAAAGCGGGTGGCGCCTTCATCCCGCTGGATCCCGCCTATCCAAAGGAGCGGTTGGATTACATGATCACTGACTCGGGGCTTTCAGTGCTATTGACGCAGCAGGCATTGATGGGGCTGGTTAATCCCCATCAGGCTAAGGTGATTTGTGTCGATGCGGAGTGGGACAAGATTGCCCTGGAATCGGATGAAAATTTGAATCTGGAAATCGAGCCCACCAATCTGGCTTATGTGATTTACACGTCGGGTTCGACGGGCAAGCCGAAAGGCACGATGTTGCAGCATCGGGGCTGGTGCAATTTGGGGAAGGCGCAGCAATTGGCGTTCGGGCAGGGCTATGGCAGTCGGGTGCTGCAATTTTCCGCCCTGAGCTTCGATGCTTCGGTGTGGGAGATGGTGATGGCGTTGCTGAGCGGGGCGACCCTGTGTCTGATCCATCGAGAGATGCTGAGTACGGGACAGGGGTTGCTGCAGGTGCTGGCGCAGGATGAGATCACGATGGTGACGCTGCCGCCCTCGGTTCTGGCCGTGGTGCCCGAAGCGGATTTGCCCAAGTTGAAAACGATCATCACGGCAGGGGAGGCGTGCAGTGCCGATCTGGTGGCTCGCTGGGGCAAAGGCAGGCGATTCTTCAATGCCTACGGCCCGACCGAGACGACGGTTTGCGCCTCAATGTTTCTCGTGCCCGAAGGCTATCGGAACAATCCGCCCATTGGCAAACCGATCGCCAATTTTCAACTGTATGTACTGGATGCCAATTTCCAGCCTGTGCCGAAAGGTGTGCCTGGCGAATTGTGCATCGGCGGCGCGGGCGTGGCCCGTGGCTACCTGAATCGACCCGATCTGACGGCGGAGAAATTTATCCCTGATCCGTTCGGCAGGGAGAAGGGTGCACGACTGTACCGCAGCGGCGATCTGGTCCGCTATCTGCCCGACGGCAATATCGAATTTCTGGGCCGCATCGATCATCAGGTCAAGGTGCGGGGCTTCAGAATTGAATTGGGCGAGATCGAGGCGGCGCTGAAAGACCATCCTGATATTCGGGATGCCGCCGCCATCGTGCGAGAGGACAAGCCTGGCGATAAACGCATCGTGGCCTATTTGATCACCGAGGCGAACAAAGATTTGACCGTGGGGGAATTGCGAAGCTATCTGCGGGAGCGCTTGCCCGAATACATGGTGCCCTCGGCGTTCATGACGTTGGCCGAATTTCCGCTCTCGCCTAGTGGCAAGGTGGATCGGAAAAAGCTGCCAGCGCCCAATTTGTCCCGACCCGAACTGGGCAGCGAGTACGTGGCTCCTCGCAACGAGACCGAGGAGAAACTGGCCGCCATCTGCGCCGAACTGCTTAATTTGAAACAGGTGGGCGTGTACGACAATTTCTTCGAGCTGGGCGGACATTCGCTATTGGCCACGCAATTTATATCGCACATCCGAGATGCATTCCAGGTGGAATTGCCATTGCGGACTTTGTTCGAGTACCCGACCATTGCCGACCTGGCGCTACAGGTTCAGGAGAGCCCGAAGATTTCGGAACAGGAGCAGATCCCGATTGTTAGCACCGACCGGGGCGAGAAGAGCATCGAGGAGTTGCTGGCCGAATTGGAGCAAATGTCGGATGAAGAAGCGGAAGCGCTCATCGCTGGCACTGGTCCATGATTTGAACCATGAAGGAGGGCAGCTACCAGGATATAGCGAAATTCAAATCGAACAATTAAATCTTTTTAGATCCGCCAGACAATGGTTGGCATCAATGTACCAGCAAATCGGAGCTGAATGCTCCGCAATTCGGGCGAAAGCGAAGCATCCGCGGGTCGCAACATCGAATTTCTTCGGATCAAACGGATCCATCGTCGCTTCGTTCCATGGAGAATAAGTGCTGTCGAGAAGCTCGGTTGGGCTGATGCGAATCGTTTGATCGGCGGATTTTTCTATTTGCCCTAAATTTTAAAAATGATCTCTTGGAGTGAACGATTTAAACATTCTGCCCACCAAAGCCGAAGAGGCGTGGAAAAATTTTGTATCGAAACTGCATTTTTAGCACTGTTGCGCATGATTCAGGGGCCAGTTTGAGATAAAATCTTGGTTTTAGAATTTCAAGGTTGTTCATGATTTTTGCCATGAAGCTTTAATTTGATTCCCGCCATCCAGATGGATTGAAATTTTCAAGAGGTCTTCTTTTGGCTATAGCTTGTTTTGCTTCAAGCGGCATTCAAGCCGAGTGACCTATTGCTCTTTTCGGGTTATTCAAGAAGAAAGTGGGTCTATCTGGATAAATGTGGTTTTGAATTTGCGGAGAACGAAAAAGATTGATTTGAATCAGCGCTTTTTTCAAAATTGCTATCCCGAGCTTCGGGAGCGAAGAGCAAAAATTTATTTTACGCAAGTGATTTTTAATGACTCTAATATAAAGCGATGAATTGAGATATTTTTAAAAGTAGCCAAACCCAATAAACACGTCATCGAATACAAAACAGCAAATACCTCTGATTATTGCCATAAATCTTTCAGAGCATCGATCCAGCAGGGGGGCATTTGCCCAGGATTTTAAGCCAAAGCAAGAGTGAGGGATAATGACCGATTATAGCAAGATTATGGCGGCGCTATCGCCCCAGAAGCGAGCGCTATTGGAATTGAAATTGAAACAACAAGGGAACGATTACAATTCGTTCCCGCTCTCATTTTCACAGCAGCGGCTGTGGTTCATTGATCAATTGCAGCCAGGAAATCCGATCTACAATATTCCGAGCGCGTTTCGCCTGGAGGGTGAATTGAATGTTGCCGTGCTGGAGCAAGCGGTGAATGAGGTGATGAAGCGCCATGAGGTGTTACGCACCAGTTTCATGAATCTGAATGGTGAACCGATTCAGATCATTGCGCCCAGATTACAGTTGAAGCTGCCGGTAATTGATCTCAGTGATCTCAGCCCTGAGGAGGCCGAGAAGCGTGTGTTGGTGCTGGCGCGTCAAGAAGCGCAACGCCCGTTCGATCTCAGCCGAGCACCCTTGATGCGGGCTGCGCTGATCAAACTGAATGCGAACGAGCATGTTGCTCTGCTGACAATGCATCACATCATCGCCGATGGCTGGTCCATGGGGATTTTCATTCGCGAACTGGCGATTTTGTATCAGGCATTTTGTCAGGGAAAACCCTCGCCATTAGCGCCGCTTAAGCTTCAATATGCCGATTTTGCCCGATGGCAAAAAGGGTATTTGCAGGGCGAGACGCTGGAGCGACAATTGAACTATTGGAAGGAAAAATTAGGGATCGATCCGCCAGTGCTCGAGTTGCCAACGGATTTTCCGCGGCCTGCCAGCATGAGCGTTGAAGGCGCCTCGCTCCCTGTGGAATTGCCCCGGCAACTGGTAACTGAGCTTACGCGCCTTAGCCGTCAGGAAAACGTCACCATGTTCATGACGCTGCTGGCTGGCTTTCAGACGTTACTCCATCGCTATACCGGGCAAGATGAGATCAGCGTTGGGTCGCCGATTGCCAATCGCACGCGGAAAGAAACCGAGGAACTGATCGGATTTTTCGTGAATACCCTGGTGCTGCATACAGATCTTGCCGGTGATCCAAGTTTTCGAGAACTGTTGGCGCGGGTGAAAGAGACGACTCTGGGCGCTTATGCGCATCAGGATGTGCCATTCGAGAAATTAGTGGAGGTGCTTCAACCGCAGCGCAATTTGAGCCACTCCCCGCTGTTTCAAGTAATGCTGGTGTTGCAAAATACGCCATCCCAGCCCATTCAATTGCCGAATCTTACGCTGCGACCGCTTCCATTCGATCGAGGGGTAACGCAGTTTGATCTCAGCCTTAATGTCGGTGAGGTCGATGGCACGATCAAGGGCATGGTCGAATTCAATACCCGGCTATTTCTGCCCGAAACGATCCAGAGAATGATGGAGCATTTTACGATTCTGTTGCAGAGCGCCGTGGAAAATCCTGAGCTGTCCATATCTCGCCTATCGATGCTCTCTGCCTTGGAACGAGAGCATATTTTGATAAATTGGAATAAAACCGATGCCGATTATGACGGCGATCAATGCCTGCACCAATTGTTCGAACAGCAGGTGCTCCGGACGCCCAAGGCGATTGCAGTGGAATATCAATCGGACCAGATCTCGTATGAGGAACTCAATAGCCGTGCCAATCAGGTTGCCCATTACCTGCGCGGGCTGGGAGTGAAACCGGACCAACTGGTCGGACTCTGCATGGATCGATCGATCGATATGATCGTCGGCTTGTTGGGAATTTTAAAAGCTGGTGCGGCGTATGTGCCTCTGGATCCAAGCTATCCGGCAGAGCGCTTAGCCTACATCTTGGCTGATTCCGGAGTAAGGGTGGTGCTGAGCCTGAAACGATTGTCCGCAGCGATCCCTTCCCAGGACCGCATCATCGTTTTTCTGGATCAGGAATGGCCGAATCTTGCTCAGCAACCTGCCGAGAATCCAGAGAATCACACTTTGCCAGAGAATCTGGCCTATATGATTTACACGTCGGGTTCAACTGGCCAGCCCAAGGGGGTGATGCTGCAGCATCGTTCTGCTGTGAATCTGTGGTCAGGGTTGCGCCAGACGATCTATTCCAGGCATGAGGATCGCCCGTATCGCATCAGCCTTAATGCGCCGCTGCTCTTCGATGCCTCAGTGCAGCAATTGGTGATGCTGTTAAGCGGTTGTACCCTTTGTATTATTCCCCAGGAGATCCGATTGGACGGGGAAGCGATGCTGGCGTACCTGCGGGATAAACAGATTGAGGTTTTGGATTGTGTCCCATCGCAGTTGAAGCTCTTGATCTCGGCTGGGATGTTGGATGGAGATGGCTGGTCGCCATCGATATTATTGCCCGGTGGGGAGGCGATCGACCATGGCACCTGGCAAGCGCTGCGCCGATCGGCACGAACGGCCACCTACAACATGTATGGGCCAACGGAATGCGCGGTCGATTCGACCATTTGTGTCGTGAAAGAAGGGCCGGAACGGCCAGCGATCGGTCGGCCAATCAACAATGTTACGCATTATGTGCTGGATCGGCACATGGTGCCAGTTCCAGTAGGCGTGCCGGGGGAACTTTATATTGGTGGAGATGGATTGGCCCGGGGCTATCATCAACGGCCGCAATTGACGGCGGAACGCTTTGTCCCAGATCCGTTCAGCAATAGACCCGGTAGTCGGCTTTATCGCACTGGTGACCTGGTTCGCTATTTGCCCGATGGTCAGATTGAGTTCCTCGGTCGTGTCGATCATCAGGTCAAGCTGCGCGGTTTTCGGATTGAATTGGGGGAGATCGAGGCGGCATTGAAGCAATTTGAGGGCATCAAGGAGGCGGTGGTCATGGTGCGGGAGGATCAACCTGGAAATAAGCTGTTGGCCGCCTATCTGGTTGCCTCCGGATCGAATCCGCCAGCCGTTTCGGCGTTAAAGGGTTATCTGAAAGAGCGGCTCCCCGAATACATGGTGCCTTCGGCATTTGTCTATCTGGATCAAATGCCCTTAACGCCCAATGCCAAGATCAATCGTCGCGCTTTGCCAGCGCCAGATTGGTCGCAATGGGCAGAAGAGAGTTTTATCGCCCCGCGCACTCCGGTGGAGGAACTCCTGGCTTCGATTTATGGGAATATTTTGAAGATTGATCGTGTTGCGGCAAACGCCAACTTTTTTGAGTTGGGGGGGCATTCCCTTTTGGCGACCCAGGTTATGTCGCGGATCCGGGAGGTTTTGAACGTCGAATTGCCATTGCGAGATCTTTTCGAAGCGCCAACAGTGGCAGAGCTGGCGCAACGGGTGGAACGAGCGCAACGGCAGGGAGCAGCTAATTTGGCACCAGCGATGCTACCCGTTCCGCGAACGCAGGATCTTCCGCTGTCTTTTGCCCAGCAACGGCTCTGGTTTTTGGATCAATTGGAGCCAGAAAGTCCACTGTACAATATCCCAATGGGCTTTCGGTTAATTGGCAAGCTGAATGTCGCGGCCCTTCATCGGAGCATAAATGCGATTGTCGAGCGACATGAAATTCTGCGGACGACCTTTCCCAATGAGAATGGCAAGCCGAAGCTGGAGATCGCGGAGAACCTTGTGATTCCATTGCCGTTGGTCGATCTAAGGGATTTGCCAGCCGAGCAACGCGATGCCGCAGCGTTACGGCTGGCGAGCGAAGAAATTCGCCGGCCATTCAAATTGGATCAATTGCCGCTGCTCAGAGCCGTGCTATTTCGGCTATCGCCAGAGGAGCATCTCATCGTTGTGACCATGCACCACATCATCTCGGACGGTTGGTCGTCCCAGGTGCTGATCTCGGAACTGGCGGCATTGTACCAGAGCTTTGTGGCAGGAAAGCCTTCGCCTTTGCCGCTGCTGAAGATCCAGTATGCCGATTTCGCGTATTGGCAGCGGAATTGGCTGTCCGGGGAGGTGCTCGAAGAGCAACTCAACTATTGGAAACGCCAGTTGGCCGGTTGTCCTGATTTATTGGAATTACCGACCGATTTTCCGCGGCCAGCAATGCAGACATCCAATGGAGCGCATTTCCCATTGGCCCTGCCCAAAGCGCTTTCTGAGAAATTGCATCGACTCAGCCGGCAGGAGGGTGCCACGCTATTCATGACGCTAATGGCAGCCTTTCAGACATTGCTGTACCGCTACAGCGGCCAAGACGACATTTGCGTCGGTACTCCCATCGCTAATCGGAATCGCGCCGAAATCGAGGGCTTGATCGGATTCTTCGTGAATACGCTCGTGGTGCGAACCAGGTTAACTGGCCAGTCCAGTTTCAAGCAATTGTTAAATCAGGTAAAGGCGACCACCTTGGATGCGTATATGCATCAAGACGTTCCATTCGAAAAGGTCGTGGATGCCGTTCAGCCGCAGCGCGACATGAGCCATTCGCCGCTATTTCAAGTGATGTTCACCCTGCACAACGTCGCCAAGCATGAGCAATCGGTGGAGGGATTAACGCTCCGTTCGATCGAGCTGGATACCGGCATCTCAACGTTCGATCTGACGCTGATTCTGTTTGACAGTGCAGAGGGGATCACTGGAGCATTCGAATTTAATACCGATTTGTTCAAACCGGCCACGATCGCTCGTATGGCCGAGCATTTCCAGCTGCTGCTGGAGCAGATCGTTGAGAATCCATCGGTCAAAATTGCCGAGCTATCGATCCTCACCCCCAGTCAGGAGCGCATGATGCTTGACCAGTGGAATGATACAGCACGCAATTTTCCAATGGATAAGACTATCCACGAATTGTTTGAAGCGCAAGCGCATCGGACTCCTGAAGCGATGGCGGTCATATCCGAGGATAGGGCACTCAGCTATGGAGAATTGAATGAGCGCGCCAATCAATTGGCACGCGCGCTGCGGCAGCTCGGAGTCACTGCGGATCTGCCAGTGGGGCTGTGTCTTGAGCGATCCCCAGAACTAATCGTCGGGATTTTGGGCATTTTAAAGGCCGGCGGCTGCTATGTGCCACTGGATCCAAAATATCCAGTCGATCGCTTGGCCTTCATGATCGAGGATGCGAATTTGTCGCTGATCGTCACCCAGCAGAGCTTGGTTCGGTCGCTGGCAAGCCATCCTGTGAAGCTGATGTGTTTAGACAGCGACTGGCCGACCGTTGCGCAACAGCAAGGTGCTGATTTGAACATTGAAGCATCGCCGCAACAACTGGCTTACATTATCTATACTTCTGGCTCGACCGGTCGACCGAAAGGGGTGATGGTGGAGCATCGTTCTGTGGTGAACCACAACCTCCATTGCGTTGAGCAATTTCGATTGCATCCTGGAGATCGTGTGTTGCAATTTGCGACGATCAATTTTGATACTGCTGTGGAGGAGATTTTTCCGACATTGTTGGCCGGAGCGACATTGGTATTACGGAGCCCTGATGAGGGGCTCGCTACCGGGGCAGATCTCATGAAATTGGTTGAGCGATATCAGTTGACTGTGCTGGATCTGCCCACCGCGTATTGGCAGGAATGGGTGTATGAGATGATGTTGCAACCAATGAACATCCCAGAATCGCTGCGCTTGGTGATCGTGGGAGGGGATAAGGCTTCAGCGGAGCGATTGGCCGGTTGGCGGAAGGTGGTGGGCAACAGGGTGCAATGGCTCAACACCTATGGTCCAACCGAGGGCACAGTGATCGCCACCAGCTTTGATCCCGATGATCGGCGCAATGACTGGCAGGAGGGGAGTGAAGTGCCCATCGGTCGTCCCATTGCAAACGTCAAAATTTTCATTTTGGATCACCAGATGCGGCCGGTGCCAGTGGGCGTGAAGGGGATGTTGTATATTGGCGGTGCTGGGGTCGCTCGCGGTTATTTGCACCGACCTGATTTGACGGCCGAAAAATTCATCCCGGATCCCTTCAGTGCCATCCCAGGTGCCCGGCTCTATCATACGGGTGACCTGGCGCGGTATCGGCCTGATGGGACCATTGAATTCATCGGTCGTCAGGATCACCAAGTGAAGATTCGCGGCTTTCGCATCGAACTACCGGAGATCGAGGCGGAATTAGAGAAGCATAAATTGATTCGCGAGGCCGTGGTCGTGGCTCGGGAAGATGAATCGCATGCCAAGCGTCTCATTGCCTATTGTGTCCCGGCCATTTCGGGTAGCGATGTCCAATTGGGCAAGCGTCGGCATGTGCGCGTGCCGTTCTTGAGTGAAGCTTCGCTGGATTTCAATGGGAATCAACGCGCGCTGTTTCGAACCGAGGATATCTCGGAGGGCGGAGCAAGGCTGATGACCATTTCGCCGCTCCCATCCTTGGATGCGAAAAAGCAGATCCGAGTGGCCATGAAACTGCCCAGCGATCAACATTCCATACATCTGGATTCTCAGCTCATCTGGCAGCGCGGGGAGCGGATCGGCGTAGCTTTCCAGCAAATGACCTCCTCCGATCAAGAATTATTGCGGAACACCATCGCGCGATTGCTGGAGAACAAAGTGGTCCTCATGAGCGAGTTGCGCGGCTACCTCAAGCAGCGTCTGCCCGATTACATGATCCCAGCGGCATTCGTCATTTTGGACCGTTTGCCGAGGACCGCGACTGGAAAAATTGACCGTCGCAATCTCCCGGATCCAGATCCAGTGCGAATGGAAATGGAGGCCAGCTTCGTGGCTCCTCGAAACCCAGTGGAGGAGAAGCTGGCGGAGATCTGGCGCCAAGTGCTGGGGGTCAAGCGGATCAGCGTGAACGATAATTTCTTTGAATTGGGTGGCGACTCGATCCTAAGCATTCAGGTGATTGCCAAGGCAAATCAAGCGGGATTAAAGTTATCACCCAAGCAAATTTTCGAGCATCCGACCATTGCCCGGCTGGCGTCTGTGGCCAATATGGGCCAAGTGGTTCAAGCGGAGCAGGGGCCGATCACCGGGAAAGTGACGTTGACACCAATTCAGCGATGGTTCTTTGAACAAAATTTCGCTGAACCGCATCATTACAATCAGTCGGTCTTTTTTGAGGTTAAACAGCGGCTCGATCCAGAAATTTTGCGGGACGCCATTGCTCAGCTTCAGGGACATCACGATGTGCTGCGTACCCGCTATCATCAGACCGAATCTGGTTGGGAACAGTTCATCCTAGAAGGCGAGGCTGAGGTTCCGTTCGAGCTGGTCAATCTGGCTGCTGTTTCCGATGAGGCATTGGCGCACGAGATCGAGCGAAGCACGGCACGAGGTCAGCGGAGCCTTTCGCTGGAGCATGGCCCGATCTTTCGCGTGATGTTGTTTGAATGTGGTCAACATCGTCCCCAGCGGCTGCTGATTGTAATTCATCACCTGGTTGTTGACGGTGTCTCATGGCGCATCTTGTTGGAGGATTTGCAGACGCTGTATTATCAACTGCAGGCAGGTCAACCGGGGCAATTGCCAGCCAAGAGCACGTCGTTCCAATATTGGGCCCAGCGACTCTCCGAGTACGCGCAAAGCGAAAGGTTGAAGCAAGAGAGCGAATTCTGGCTGAATCAATTCAAACGTCCGCTTGGCCACATTCCAGTCGATTTTAAATCTGGAGAGAATACGGAGGCCAGCGAGCGGACCGTGGTTGTTGGGCTCCGGGCTGATGAGACGACAGAGATTTTGCAGACGGTCCAGGCCGTTTATCATGCTCAAATAAACGATATTCTATTGACCGCGTTGGCGGAGACATTTTATCATTTCACAGGTGTAAGGCAGCTTTTGGTAGATCTGGAAGGCCATGGCCGAGCGGACCTATTCGCCGATGTGGATCTCTCGCGAACGGTCGGTTGGTTCACGGCGGTCTATCCAGTAATGCTCGATCTGCGGGGCAGCCGATCCCGCGGCGAGAGCCTCAAGATGACCAAAGAACAATTGCGCAAGGTCCCCAATCAGGGGATTGGGTTTGGACTTTTAACATATCTATGCGACGATCCTCAGATTCGCGAGCAGATGCGATCACTGCCCAAAGCCTTCATCGTTTTCAATTATTTGGGACAGTTTGATCAACAGACGGGTGCGGCAGACATTTTTGCCCCTGGCAAGGAATCCAAAGGCATGGAGCGAAGCGAATTGGGAAAGCGCAGCCATATCATAGAAATCAACGGAACCGTCAGTGGGGGAAAGCTTCAGTTCGAGTGGAAGTACAGCGAGAATCTCATGAAGGGGACGACGGTTGAGCGCCTCGCGCAGACCTTTGTTGCGGAACTGCGTGGGATCATCGCCCATTGCAGGAGCACGGAGGCAAGCGGGTTCACACCATCAGATTTTCGGCTGGCCAAACTCGATCAGAAAAAACTGGATAAGGTCATGCAAAAGTTAAACAGAAAAATGGAGAAGGTATAGGGATGAGTCGGGAGAACATTGAGGACATCTACTCGCTTTCCCCAATGCAACAGGGAATGTTATTTCACAGCCTGCATTCGCCAGAAACCGGCATGTACAACGAGCAAGTTAGTTGTCGTTTGCGTGGCAAACTAAATGTTGCCGCTTTCGAACGCGCCTGGCAGACCGCAGTCGATCGGCATCCAATTTTGCGGACCGCCTTTATCTGGGAGGATCTGGATGAGCCAGTGCAGGTGGTGTATAAACGAGTCGAACTTCCTTTTAAAACCTTGGATTGGCGGGCGTTTGATCCTGAGGAGCGGAAGCAGCGTTTCAGCCAACTATTGCAGGCCGAGCTCGAGAACAGATTTGATCTATCCCAGGCGCCGTTAATGCGATTTACACTCGTTCAGGAAGCCGAGGATAGCTATCGCCTGGTCTGGAACCATCACCATTTGTTGATTGATGGCTGGTCGATGCCGCTGCTGTTGGACGAAGTTTTTGCCTATTATGAAGCGTATTGCAATGGCGCGACGTTGCAGCGGCCGCTACCCCGGCCATTTCGCGATTATATTGCCTGGCTGCAGGAGCAAGATCGAAATCAGGCCGAGCGCTATTGGCGGGAACAGCTCAAAGACTTTTTATCGCCCACTCCTATTGGCCATAACCGGAGATTGCCCGAGTCGGCTCAGCCCAAAGACGATTATGGCAGGGAAAAGCGGATGCTACCCTCAGCGGAATCCGATGCGCTGACGGAGTTCTCCCGTCGCCATCAGGTCACCACGAGCACGCTTGTTCAGGCCGCCTGGGCCCTGCTGTTGAGTCAATATAGCCGAGAAGAGGATGTGGTGTTCGGGGCAACAGTTTCGGGCCGACCGACCAACCTTCCAGGTTCTGAGCAAATGCTGGGATTGTTCATCAATACATTGCCGGTGCGCGTCCGATTGGAGGCCAACCAACCGCTGCTGGACTGGCTCAAGTCGCTCCAGCTTCAACTTAGCGAAATGCGCCAATACGAATACTGTTCGCTGACCGAGATCCAAGGGTGGAGCGAGGTGCCAAGGAATCTACCGCTATTTCATAGTATCCTGGTGTTCGAAAACTACCCAGTAAATGAAGCCTTGGATCAAAAATCCCGCAGCTTGTCGATTGAGGAGTTCGAATTTTTCTCCCGCACCAATTATCCGTTGACTGTGGTGGCCTCGCCGGGCAAACAGTTGGGACTGGAAATGGCCTACGACAAGACGCGATTTGATCCAGAAATGATCGCCCGAATGCTGGAACAGATGCGGCAGGTGCTGAACAATTTTTTAATCAATCCAGAGCGGCCATTGTCTCAACTCGATTTTTTGACGGAAGTCGAACGACACCAGATGTTGGTCGAATGGAATCAGACCAAAATTGATTTTCCAAGTGATCGGTGTATTCATGAACTGTTCGAAGCTCAAGTAGCGGCCACCCCGAATGGGATCGCGCTGATGTTTGAGGAGCAGCAGCTCAGCTATCGAGAACTCAACCAGCGAGCCAATCAGCTTGCTCATTATTTGAGAAAATATAACGTGGAGCCAGAGGTTAAGGTTGGTATTTGTCTGGAACGGTCCATCGAGATGATCGTAGCGATACTGGGAGTGTTGAAAGCGGGCGGCGCCTATGTTCCCATGGATAGCAGTTATCCAAGAGAACGATTGGGCTATATTCTCGATGACTCGGGGGGTTCGATACTCATCAGTAGTAGCCAGTTGAGCGATATTTTGCCAGAGACAAGCGCGAAAATCATCTATATCGACACCGATTGGAACGAGATCACCCAGGAGCGCGACGAGAATTTGGACATCTGGGTATCCCCAGATAATTTGGCGTACGTGATCTACACCTCAGGGTCCACCGGCAAGCCCAAGGGGACGCTATTAACGCATCGAGGGCTGTGCAATTTTGTCACCGTGTTCAATGCCGATTTGAATATTGGGTCCCAGAGCCGGATGCTTCAATTTTCCTCGATCGGCTTCGATGCTTCGGTCGCAGAGATTTTTCCAGCGCTGGTGGCTGGGGCTACTGTGGTATTGGCGCGCCAGATCACGCTGCTGTCGGTCAGCGATTTGCATCAATTGCTCCAGGAATCGGGCGTGACCGTAGCGACCTTGCCTCCTTCCTTGCTGGCGGTGCTCGATCCAGATGGTCTGGAAGCTTTTCAAGATGTCATGTCGGTCGGTGAGGCCTGCACTCCTGAGATCGTCCACCGATGGGCTCGCGGCCGGAACTTTTGGAACGGCTATGGCCCAACCGAGGCGACCATCGGCGCCAGTTGGACCATCGTGAATGACGTTTCTGATCATGCGACCAGCGTGCCCATTGGAAAAGCCATTGGCAATAAGCAGATCTATTTGTTGGACAAATATCTGCGGCCAGTTCCGCTGGGAGTTGCTGGAGAGATCCATATTGGCGGGATCGGACTGGCGCGCGGCTATCTCAATCGCCCAGATTTGACTGCGGAAAAATTCATCCCAGATCCTTTTAGCGGCGAATCGGGAGCGCGGCTCTATAAGACTGGCGACTTAGCACAGTATCGTCCAGATGGCACCCTCGAATTCATCGGTCGGGTTGACCACCAAGTTAAAATCCGTGGCTTCCGCATCGAGCTCGGCGAGATCGAGTCAGTGCTCCATAGCCATGCCGCTATTCAAATGGCGACGGTGATCGCCACCGATGACCCTTTGGGCAAAAAGCGACTGGTTGCCTATTTTACCACAAAGCCAGAAGTCGAGCGAATCCCTTCGGTCACTGATCTGCATCAATTTCTGAAAACCAAGTTGCCCGATTACATGGTGCCAGCCGTATTTGTGAGGCTGGAATCGTTTCCATTAACTTCCAGCGGCAAGATAGATCGCCGCCGGCTGCCATCTCCGGATGAGGCACAATTTGCGGTCGATCGAGTTGCCGTGGCGCCGCGTACGGCCACAGAGGAACTTTTGGCCGGGATCTTTACTCAGGTGCTTGGAATCGATCGGGTCTCAATCCATGACAATTTCTTTGAATTGGGTGGGCATTCCCTGTTAGCGACTCAGTTGTTGAGCCGCATCCGCGAGATGTTTCAGGTGCCGCTGCAGTTGCGCGAGATCTTTGAAGCCCCAACGATCCTTGCGCTGGGTCGCAAGATCGATGATTACCGATTGATCGCAAAAGGCATCCCGCTGGTTCCGATTACCCCGGTTCCGCGGACTGACGATGTACCGCTATCGTTCGCCCAGCAGCGACTCTGGTTTTTGGATCAATTGGCTCCAAATAGCGCGTTTTACAACATCCCAACGGCATTGCGCCTTACCGGCTTGCTTGACGAGGCGGCGCTGGTGACCAGCCTCGAGACCGTGATTCAACGGCATGAGGTGCTGCGAACCACATTCCCAGAGCATGATGGCAAACCATATCAGAAAATTTTAGACCATCTACCGCTGCCGCTGGAAAAAACAGATCTGAGCCGCTTGGATGATACGGAGCGGGAGGCGGAGATCAAGCGTTTAGCCGAACAAGAAGCGCAGAAGCCGTTTAACCTCAGCCAAGGCCCTCTGCTTCGGATTCATTTGATCAAGGCGGCGGATCATGATCATGTGTTGCTTTTTACAATGCACCATATCATCTCCGATGTCTGGTCCGTAGGATTGTTGATCAGAGAAGTGGCTGCCCTGTATCAGGGCTTCGTGACGAAGCGACCGGTTTCGCTCCCAGAATTGCCTTTGCAATACGCCGATTTTGCCCATTGGCAAAGAAATTGGCTGCAAGGACCAGTATTGGATGCTCAGCTCGACTATTGGCGTCAACAGCTCAGCGGCGCGCCTCCGTTGTTGGAACTCCCCACGGACCGGCCCAGACCTGCTGTTCAGACATTTCATGGCCGAACTATCCAGTATTCGTTGCCTAAACAGATGGTCGAGGCGTTCAAGGAGATCAGTCAGCAGGAGCAAGTTACCCTGTTCATGACTTTATTGGCCGCGTTCCAAACCCTGCTGGCTCGATATTCCGGGCAGAATGATATCAGCGTGGGAACGCCCATAGCCAACCGCAATCGGGTCGAAACGGAAAACATCGTCGGATTCTTTGTCAATACCCTGGTGCTGCGCACCATCATTGACCCTGATATGACGTTCCGCAATTTGCTCGCCAAGGTGCGCGAAGTTGCTTTAGGGGCCTATGCCCATCAAGATGTCCCATTCGAAATGCTGGTGGACGCACTGCACCCGCAGCGAGATTTAAGCCATACCCCATTGTTTCAGGTGATGTTTGTATTTCAGAACGCCCCGGCCCAATCGTTGGAGTTGACCGATTTGACCATTACATCGGTGCAAGCGGAGAGCGGCGTAGCCAAGTTCGATCTCTCCATCATTCTCAGCGAGCACCCAGAAGGCCTTGCCGTCGGATTCGAGTACAACACCGATCTATTTGACGAAAGCACCATCGAACGAATGTTTAAAAACTTCGAGGTGATGCTTCAAGGCATCATTGACGATCCCGATCAGGTGGTGTGGCGATTGCCGATACTGACACTGGAGGAACAGCGGCAGACGCTGGTGGACTGGAATCAGACCGAGCAGGAATTTCCAAAGGATCGATGTGTGCATGAACTTTTCGCGGAGCTGGCTCGGGACAATCCCGATGCGATCGCTGCCATTTATCAGGGCCAAGTATTGACGTATGGGGAATTGAACCGACGCGCCAATCAATTGGGGCGCCACTTACAAACGTTGGGCGTTGGACCAGATGTTCCAGTAGGCATTTGCATGGAACGATCGCTGGAGATGGTCGTGGGGATCATGGCCGCGCTGAAGGCCGGTGGAGCCTTTCTGCCGCTCGATCCAGTCTATCCTCCCGAGCGTCTCGCCTATATGATGGAAGACTCCAGGATCCCTGTGGTGCTAACCCAGCAGGAGCTTCTGCCCGGTCTGCCTCAACATCATGCCAAGGCGATTGCATTGGATTCCGAATGGCCGACTATTTCGGCCAGCTATTCGGACGAAGATTTGCCAATCCAAACCACCCCAGACAACCTGGCGTATGTGATTTATACGTCAGGTTCGACCGGCAAACCCAAGGGGACGATGCTCGGTCATCGCGGGCTCTGCAACCTGGCCAAGGCGCAGCAGCAGGCATTCGATATCGAATTGGGGACAAAAATTCTCCAATTCTCATCCCTGAGCTTCGACGCAGCGGTGTGGGAGACGGTGATGGCGCTGTTAAACCTGGGCACGCTCTGCCTTGCGCCTCGCAATCTCCTCGCTTCCGGCGATGGTTTGGTCAGCATCATGGCCGATCAAAAAGTGAATGTCGTCACGTTGCCGCCATCGGTGGCAGCGGTGATGCCAGAGCATCCGTTGCCCGAGCTGAGGGTGATGATCACGGCTGGCGAGAAATGCACCGCAGAGATCGTGTCCAAGTGGGGGGCAGGACGCAAGTTCTTCAATGCGTATGGGCCAACTGAGACAACAGTGTGCGCTTCCATGCTGCTTGTCACGCAGCACTATCGCCAGGGGCCACCCATTGGGAGGCCGATCAATAATTTTCAATTGTACATTTTAGATTCGTACTGGCAGCCGGTGCCGATTGGCGTAGCGGGAGAATTATGTGTGGCCGGTGTGGGATTGGCCAGGGGCTACCTGGGACGGCCCGAGCTGACCGCCGACAAATTTATTCCCAATCCGTTCAGTTCTATTCCCGGGGCGCGACTTTATCGGACCGGTGATCTGGTTCGCTATCTGCCCGATGGGAATGTGGAATTCTTGGGTCGCATTGACCATCAGGTTAAAGTCCGCGGCTTCCGCATCGAATTGGGTGAAATCGAGGCGGTACTGGGCGAGCACCCAGATGTGCGGGATGTCATTGTCATTGCGCGCGAGGACATCCCGGGGGATCGACGGCTGGTCGCTTATCTCGTGACACGTCCCGATGTCGAGTTGAAAACGACCGAGCTGCGGAATTATCTGCGCAATCGTTTGCCAGAGTATATGGTCCCCTCGCACTTTGTCAAATTGGATGAATTTCCATTAACACCCAACAACAAAATCGATCGGAATGCCCTACCGAAACCAGACACGTCACGACCAGATCTGGATAGCGAGTACGTGGCACCGAGGAACGAAACCGAGCAAAAATTAGCCGCAATTTGCGCTGAGCTGCTGAATATCGAACGAGTGGGGATTTACGACAGCTTCTTTGATTTGGGAGGACACTCGCTGCTGGCAACTCAATTTTTGTCACGGCTTCGATCGACGTTTCAGGTGGAGCTCCCCCTGCGGATTGTGTTCGAAAAGCCAAGAATTGTGGACCTGGCCCAGGAAATCGAGCTACAAAAAGCGATGGCTCAAGATCAGAGCCAGACCCCAACGATCCAGCGGGTTTCCAGGGAAGCTTATCGCATGAACCTGTCCGAAATCACTGCTCAATGAGCCAGGCAAGGTATCATTGGTTTTGGTCGCAAAATATGCTATTCAGTGAAGCCGTGCCATTTCTGCGAAAGCGGCAACCTCTTTCGAAGTTGCTTTTTGGACTAAATCCAAAATAGCAATGCCTGCGTCTATGGGCATGACATTTCAGCTTGTTGTTGAAATTTTACAACGAGAACGAATTGGGGATGGTTTTTCCTTCATACGAATTATTTCGAGCAGAACCTGAATTGGTCGCTCTGCATCGTTTTCCGCAGGCTTTGGGATGAACGATCATCCAAAGCCTGTCTCAGAAGTTTCAGGAAAGTTTGGGTGGTTCTGCCGAAAAAATGCCATCACCGGTTTGATCTTCGTTGGCTCTTGGGAGGAAGCGCCAAGAGCTGGGATTGACAACAGGGATGCAAGCAACAAAATGGGATCATCAACATGTCTGAGGTAAATCAAGCAACACAACAACAAGATGTCTATGTTTTTCCGACATCGTATGCGCAACAGCGGCTCTGGTTTTTAGATCAGTTTGAGCCGAATAGTCCATTCTACAATATTCCCTCCGCCGTGCGGTTTCAAGGGAAGCTGGACTTGTCAGCTTTGGAGCAAAGCATCAACGCCATCGTTCGACGGCATGAGACGTTGCGCACAACCTTCGCGAAAATGAATGGAAAGCCGGTTCAGGTGGTTCATCCATTTAAGCCGATCGCCATACCAAAATTGGACCTGCGGCATCTTCCCATCGAACAACGGGAGGCCGAGGCGATCCGACTGGCCCAATTAGAAGCCAGAAAACCGTTCGATTTGGCACGGGGACCATTGGTGCGGGTGAAATTGATCCAATTGGATGACCAGGATTATGTGGTCTTATTCACGATGCATCATATCATTTCGGATGGTTGGTCGGTTGGCGTCCTGATCCGAGAAATATCGATCCTCTACAACGCGGCCGTGAACGGTCAACCAGACCCACTCCCAGAGCTGCCCATTCAATACGCTGATTTTGCCATTTGGCAGCAACAATATCTCACTGGCGAAGTTCTGGAGCGGCAGTTAAGCTATTGGAAGCATCAACTGAATGGTCGATACGGCAAGCTTCAGGTTTTGGAACTACCCACCGATCGGCCGCGACCGGCGGTTCAGACATCCAATGGGGATAATGTCGATGCCTATCTGCCTGGGCCATTGATCCAACAATTGAAATCGTTAAGCTCCCAGCAAGGCGCCACGCTGTTCATGACGCTATTAGCTGCGTTCAAGGTGCTGCTGTATCGCTATACTGGCCAGGAGGATATCTCGGTTGGTTCGCCTATCGCCAATCGGACGCGCGCCGAAATCGAGGGGCTGATCGGTTTTTTCGTGAATACCCTGGTGCTGCGAACCGACCTCAGTGGTGATCCCACTTTTCGTGAGCTTGTCCAACGCGTGAGGGAAGTGACCTTAGGCGCCTATGCCAATCAGGATATCCCGTTCGAGCGATTGGTGGAATTGATCCAGCCAGAGCGGGATATGAGTCACTCGCCGCTGTTCCAGGTGATGTTTATCTTACAAAACAATCCCATGAACGGCGGTATTGAACTGCCAGATGTGCATTTGAGCACGCTCAATATTAATGCCGGTACCTCGACCTTTGATCTGACATTGATGGTGACCGAGCAAGCCTATGGGGCCAGCATCTCAATCGAGTACAATACCGATCTGTTCGATGAGAGCACGATGCGGCGTTTACTCGGGCATTATCAGCAGTTGCTTGAGGGCATTGTTGCGAATCCCGATGAGAGGATCTCACGGTTGCCCATATTGGCGAGCAGCGAGCGGCAGCAGGTATTGGTGGACTGGAACCGATATGAGGCCGATTACCCACAAGGCCTCTGCATCCATCAATTGTTCGAAGCCCAGGTAGAGCGCACACCCGAGGCAATTGCTGTGGCGTTCGATGGTCAATATCTCACGTATCAAGAGCTTGATAGCCGGGCCAATCAATTGGCGCATTATCTGCGAAAGCATGGGGTCGGACCAGAGAAATTGGTGGGAATCTGCGCCGATAAATCCCTGGATTTGATCGTCGGTGTCATCGGAACCATGAAAGCTGGCGGGGCATACGTGCCAATTGACCCCACGTATCCTCCGGACCGCATCGCTCACATGCTCACACACTCAAACGTCACAGTCTTATTGACCCAGCATCGCTTGGTTTCCAATTTGCCGGATCATGAGGCAGAAATTATCTGTCTCGATACGGACTGGGTGAAGATCGCCCGGCAATCTGCCGACAGGCCGATGATCAATGTAACCCCAGAAAATCTGGTGTATGTGATTTACACATCCGGATCAACTGGCAAATCCAAAGGCGTCATGGTGATGCATAAGTCGCTGGTGAATCAATACCACGCCTGGGAAGAGACGTTTCGGCTGCGCAGCGGCGTCTTTAGCCACTTGCAAATGGCCAGTTTTTCGTTTGACGTATTTTCAGGAGACCTTGTCCGGGCGCTTTGTTCTGGCGGGAAGCTGGTTTTGGTGCCGCGAGATCTGCTTTTAGAAGCCGATAAATTGTATCAACTCATGCGCAAAGAACAGGTCGATATCGCTGAGTTCGTCCCAGCGGTGCTGCGCAACCTGGTCCAATACCTGGACAACACCAGCCAGGACCTCCAGTTTATGAAGGTTTTAATCGCTGGCTCGGACGTGTGGTACGTTGGTGAGTATAAGAAGTTCTTGACTTATTGTGGTCCCAATACGCGGCTACTCAACACCTTTGGTCTCACGGAAGCGACTATCGATAGCTCGTATTTCGAGAGCAAAGACCTCAATTTGGCATTAGAGCGATTGGTCCCTATTGGTATCCCATTTAACAATACCAAAGTGTACATCGTGGACCAACATCTTCAACCGTTGCCAATCGGTATTCCGGGAGAATTGTGTGTTGGAGGTTATGGCGTAGCGCGCGGTTACCTCAATCGACCAGAACTGACCGCGGAAAAATTTATGCCCAATCCATTCAGTGGCATTCCCGGGGATCGGCTGTACCGAACGGGTGATCGGGCTCGGTTTTTATCGGATGGCAATATAGAATTTTTAGGTCGGATCGACAATCAGGTTAAAATCCGCGGCTATCGGATTGAATTGGGAGAAATCGAAAGTGCGTTGGGAAAACACGAGAGCGTCAAAGATGTGGTCGTGCTTGCAAGAGACGATTCCGCAGGGAGCAAGCGATTGGTAGCTTATATTGTGCCCAATAACGGTGTGAAGCCGGCAGCCAGCGAATTGCATCGTTTTTTGAAAGAGCAATTGCCGGATTATATGGTGCCATCCTATTTTGTCTTTCTGGATGCCATGCCATTGACGCCCAACAGCAAAATCGATCGCAAGGCATTGCCGGCCCCAGATGCGAGCGCAGCTGTCGCTTCCGAAAGCGAATTTCTCGCGCCACGGACCCCGACCGAGCAAACACTGGCGCGCATCTGGTCGCACGTGCTGGGCATTGAAACGATCGGTGTCAATGATAATTTCTTTGAGCTGGGTGGCCATTCGCTCCTAGCCACGCAAGTTATTTCCCGGATCCGGGATGAGTTCAATGTCGATCTGCCGCTGCGCAGCATCTTTGAAGAGCCTTTTATTGCAGCGCTGGCTTCCAAAATTGATGGTGCGCGAGCGTCCATCCAGGCGATCGAAGCACCACCCATTGTTCCGATCCCACGGGATCAGGAGCTGCCGCTCTCGTTTGCCCAGCAGCGGTTGTGGTTTTTGGATCAACTGGAGCCCAATAGTCCATTCTATAACATTGCAGAGGCCGTTCGGCTCAAGGGCGATCTTGATATTGCTGCGCTTGAACAAAGCCTGAGCGAAGTGGTCCGCCGGCACGAGTCGCTGCGAACCACATTTCATTCTCATCGCGGCAAACCGTATCAGGTCATTCATCCGAACATGACCATCCCGATGCGTTGCATTGATCTGCGCGCCATTCCACGCGATGACCGTGAGCTCGAGTTGCCAACAATCGCTCAGCAGGAAGCTCAGCGACCGTTCGATCTGGCCGCGGGCCCATTGCTCAGAGCCACTTTGGTTCAACTTGATGCGGATGATCATGTGGTGTTCTACACCATGCACCATATCATCGGGGATGATTGGTCAACGGCTGTGTTGGTCCGTGAAATTACGCTGTGTTATGAGGCGTTCACCCATCAGCGACCATCGCCTCTGCCAGAGCTTCCCATCCAGTATGCTGACTTCGCTCATTGGCAACAACAATGGCTGCAGGGCGAGGTGTTAGAAGCGCAATTGAATTATTGGAAACAGCAATTGAGCGGAGCCCCGGCGCGGCTGGAGCTTCCCACCGATCGGCCGCGGCCAGCAGTCCAAACCTACAACGGCGACTATGTGACATTCGAGCTTTCCGAGGAGCTAAGTCAGGCCATCAAGGGACTGGGAAGCAAGGAAAACACCACGTTGTTCATGACCCTGCTGGCTGGATTTCAGACGTTATTGTATCGCTACTCCGGCCAACACGATATTTTAGTGGGATCGCCCATTGCCAATCGAACGAATGCGCAGCTGGAGAACCTGATCGGATTTTTTGTCAATACACTGGTGTTTCGGACCGATCTATCGGGAAGGCCGAGCTTCAAACAAGTGTTGCAGCGCGTCCGAGAAGTGGCGCTGGGCGCTTTTGCGCATCAGGACCTCCCGTTTGAAAAATTGGTGGATGCCCTTCAGCCTCAGCGCGATTTGAGCCATTCTCCCTTGTTCCAGGTAATGTTCGTCTTCCAAAACGTGCCCCGACAGGCGACCACGGTCTCTGGATTGACCATTAGCCCCATTGAGAATCATAGCGGCACCTCGAAATTTGATTTGACGTTGTTCATGTTGGAGGAGGGCAACAAGTTAGCTGGCGCGCTGGAGTATAACACCGATTTGTTCGATAAAGCGACCATTGTTCGAATGCTCCGTCATTTCGAACATCTGTTGAAGCAACTGGTGGCAAACCCAGAAAAGCCAATCGATGCCGTAACATTATTAACGCCAGAGGAGCGTCATCGGGCGATCTATCAGTGGAATAATACTCAGGTCGCTTATCCGAGGATTCAATTCGTTCATCATTTATTCGAAGCTCAGGTGATGAAGACGCCCCAGGCACCGGCAGTGGTATTCGAATCCGAGCAAATGACTTATTTGGAATTGAACCAGACTGCGAATCAATTAGCGCATTATCTTCAGAAATTGGGCGTGGGACCAGAAGTGGTGGTCGGCATTTTTATGGAGCGTTCGCTGGAGCTCATGGTGGCGTTGCTGGGTGTTTTGAAGGCGGGAGGGGCTTATCTGCCCATCGATCCTTCTTATCCCAAGGAACGCATCGCTTACATGCTGGAAGATGCGAACGCAGTTGTCCTGCTCACCCAAAAGCGGCTGCTGGTCAATTTGCCGGAGCAGTGGACCCAGCCTTCGGTTCATCCGACCAATGGGCATGCCATAACGATCTGTCTGGATAGCGATTGGAGAAACATCGCTTCAGAGAGCGACCAAAATCCATTCGTCAAGCTGGACGATCAACAGTTGGCCTATGTGATTTATACCTCTGGATCAACAGGCAAACCAAAGGGGACGCTGATTTCCCATCGGGGATTGATGAATTACCTGTTCTGGTGCATTGAAACTTATCCGCTGAAACAAGGAAGAGGATCGCTGGTTCATTCATCGCTGGCATTTGATGCGACGATTACTGGCCTATATGCGCCGCTATTGGTGGGGCGCGCGGTCTATTTGGCTCCTGAGACCAAAGATATCGAAATGGTGACCCGAATGCTGCGGCAGTATCGCAATTTCAGCATTGTGAAGATCACCCCGGCGCATCTGCAATTGCTGGGGAACCAATTGAGCGGGGAGGAGGCGGCCGATTTGGTTCACGCATTTATTATCGGCGGGGAAAATCTGACCAGCGACCATATCGCCTTTTGGCTGCGCCACGCGCCCAAAACTCAATTGATCAATGAATATGGGCCCACCGAGACGGTAGTCGGCTGCATGAATTATGATACACCCCATGATTTTCAAAAGAGCGGCTCGGTACCAATCGGTTTCCCAATCGCCAATATGCAAATTTACCTGCTGGATGAAAATCTGGAGCCCGTCCCCATCGGCGTGACCGGGGAGATGTATATCGGCGGCGTTGGTGTGGCTCGTGGCTATTTGCATCGCCCAGACCTGACAGCAGAAAAATTTATCCCGGATCCCTTCAGCCGACAATTGGGCGCTCGATTGTATCGCACCGGCGATTTGGCGCGCTATCTGCCCGATGGCAATATCGAGTTTCTCGGTCGCATCGATCATCAGGTGAAAATCCGCGGCTTCCGCATCGAGCTGGGCGAGATCGAGGCCGCACTTGGCAAACATCCCGGTGTCAAGGAAAATGTCGTGATCGATTGGAAGACCGATGGCGACACCCGATTGGCGGCCTATTATGTCCCGCGCACCGATCCCGCGCCATCCATGGACGAGCTACGGGATTTTTTGAAAGAACAATTGCCGGAATACATGATCCCGGCCACTTTCATGAAGCTCGATTCAATCCCATTAACCTCCAACGCCAAGGTGGACCGCAAGGCGTTGCCAGTACCGGAAGTTTCGCGGGCGGATCTGAAAAAGGAATTTGTCGCGCCACGGACCCATACCGAGCAAGAGCTGGCGAAACTCTGGTCCGAACTAATTAAAATTGACCGAGTTGGCATTTATGATAATTTCTTCGAATTGGGCGGCCATTCCTTGCTCGCTACCCAATTGATCGCTCGCGTTCGCGAACAATTTAAGATCGAATTGCCCTTGATCGCTATTTTCGAATCTCCCACGCTGGCCGAATTGGCCGGGCGGATCGAACAAGCCATCATTAAACAGGGGGTGAGCGACAGCGCTCCCATTCGACCAATCCCGCGGGATGGCTCTGTGGAGCTTGTGTTGTCTTTCTCACAGCAACGGCTCTGGTTTTTGGATCAACTCGACCCAGGCCAATCGTTTTACAATATACCATCCTCGGTACGGCTGATCGGCCGGTTGAATATCGCTGCGCTGCGCAACAGCATCAGTGAGGTGATGCGGCGACACGAAATTCTTCGGACCAGCTTCACAGAGGTCAAAGGCCGACCCGTGATGCTCATCGATCCAATCCCGCGCGTTCATCTGCCGATTGTGGATTTAAGCGAACTGCCATCCGACCACCAAGAGGCTGAAAGCCAGCGATTGGCCAACGAGATTGCCCGACTGCCATTCGACCTGGCTCATGGTCCATTGGTGAGAACGGTATTAGTGACGCTGGGGCCAGAGCATCATGTGGTGCTGTTTACCATGCACCATATCATCTCCGATGGCTGGTCGGTCAATATTTTGATGCGGGAGATGGCGATCCTGTATCAGGCATTTGCCCAGAACCAGCCTTCGCCGTTGCCCGACTTGCCGATCCAATTTGCCGACTATGCGCATTGGCAACGAACCTGGTTGACCGGCGAGGTCTTCGAAAATCAATTGCTCTATTGGAAAAAGAAGCTGGCGAATGCTCCAGCCCTGTTGGAACTGCCAACAGATCGACCACGACCCAGCGTAAAGACGTTCCATGGATCATTGCGGTCGTTCGAGATTCCGCGCGATCTTACGGAGCGAATCGAGCAACTGGGCCGCCAGCACGGCACGACGCTGTTTATGACCCTGCTGGCAGCCTTTAAGACACTGCTCTACCGCTATTCCGGCCAAAGCGATATCAGCCTGGGCACGCCAATCGCCAATCGCACACGCAAAGAGCTGGAAGATCTGATTGGATTTTTCGCCAACACCTTGGTGTTACGAACCGACCTGTCGGGCGATCCAAGCTTCGTCGAATTAATGCGTCGGGTGAAAGGCGTATGCATCGATGCCTATCAAAATCAGGATGTGCCGTTCGAAAAGCTGGTGGAACTCATTCAGCCAGAACGAAATCTGAGCCATACGCCGCTGTTTCAAGTGATGTTCATCCTTCAGAACAATCCCCGAACACCGGTCCAGGCCTCGGGATTGGAGATGATCCCGATCATGTCGGAGATCGGCACCACGCAATTTGATCTGACACTGTCGCTTGAGCCAGGACCAGATGGCATCGCCGGTGTTCTTGAATATAACACCGATTTGTTCAACGGCGAAACCATCGAACAAATGGTGGAACATTTCATCAATATCTTGCACCAGGCGGTGGCAGACCCAGAGCAACGCATTTCACAATTGCCACTGCTTTCGCAGCAAGAGTATCGAAAGTATATCTATGATTGGAACAATACTGCCGCACCCTATCCAGATCAATGCTGCATTCATGAATTGTTCGAGGCCCAGGTTGAGCGGACGCCTGGGGCCATCGCCGTGGTGTTTGAAGAGCAAAAACTAACTTATCGTCAATTGAACCAGCGTGCCAATCAATTAGCGCATTATTTGCGCCGGTTGGGCGTTGGACCGGAGGTCGTGGTCGGCATCAGCGTTGAGCGCTCGATAGAAATGGTGGTTGGTTTGCTTGGCATTATGAAGGCTGGCGGAGCCTATTTGCCCATCGATCCGGCCTATCCTTCGGAGCGGATTATTTACATGCTGGCCGATGCCAACCTGACCGTATTGCTCACCCAGCAGAAATTGCTGCCAAGATTGCCCTTAAATGGCACCCGAGCGATCTGTCTGGATAGAGATTGGGACACGATCGCAGCCGAGCCGAAAACCAATCTGCGCCACAGTGCAACGATCGACAATCTGGCTTATATGATCTATACCTCTGGCTCAACCGGGAAACCGAAGGGGGTTATGTTGCGGCATCGCGGATTGTGCAATTTAACGCATTCCCAGATTCAAGACTTTGCGGTGACCCGTGACAGCCGGGTGCTGCAGTTTGCTTCGTTCAGCTTTGACGCCTCTGTGTCTGAGATCTTCATGGCGTTATTGACCGGGGCGACGCTGTATCTGGCGAGCCGGGAGACCCTGCTTTCGACGCCCGATTTAATCGCGTTATTCCAGCGGGAAAAAATCACGACCGTCACGCTGCCGCCGTCGCTGTTGAAGGTCCTGCCGACCGAGGGATTGGAACATCTTTCGACCATCATTTCTGCCGGAGAGGCATGCACCAAGGATATCGCCCTTCGCTGGTCGCGAGGCCGGCGCCTATTGAACGCCTACGGCCCCACGGAAACAACAATTGGCGTGACCAGTTATCTGGTCGAGAAAATCCCAGACGAGTGTACTACCATCCCGATTGGTCGGCCAATTCAAAATACCCAACTGTATATTCTGGACCCACAGCTTAATCCTGTGCCGCGGGGAGTGCGGGGAGAGCTGTTCATCGGCGGGATTGGCGTAGGCCGGGGATATCACAATCGGCCCGATCTTACTGCCGAGAAGTTCATTCCAGATCCTTTTAGTCAAGTTCCTGGCGCCAGGTTATATCGAACTGGCGATTTGGCCCGATACCTGCCAGATGGCACAATCGAATTCATTGGCCGGATCGATCATCAGGTGAAAGTTCGTGGATTTCGCATCGAATTGGGCGAAATAGAATCAGCTTTGCTCGAGCATCCGGAGATCCAACATGCCGTGGTACTCGCCAAACCGGTGCGCCGCGGCAGCGCAGATCATCGCTTGATCGCTTATCTGGTATTGCAGCCATTATCTGCGGTGAGCAATAGCGATTTGACCGAATTTCTGAAAACCAAGCTGCCAGAATATAGCATCCCGTCCACCTTTGTTCGGCTGGATGCCATGCCGCTTACTCCCAATGGCAAAGTGGATCGTAATGCTTTGCCAGAGCCTGATTTTGCTGCCGGGGAACTAAGCACCGCCTATGTTGCGCCACAGACCGATACGGAAAAACAACTGGTGGTCTTATGGCAGGAATTTCTGGGGGTCGAAAAGATTGGCACGCAGCATAGTTTCTTCGAGTTGGGTGGTCATTCGCTCATTGCCACCCAATTGATCTCGCGCATCCGCGAGCAGTTCCAGGTGGCGGTGCCGATCCGCAGTGTGTTTGAATCTCCGACGATTGCTGCGTTAGCAAAGGTGATCGATCAATTACGGCCAATAGCCAGCGCACCAGCCGAGCCGAAAATTGCACCCGTGCCTCGGGATCAGGAGTTGCCGCTATCTTATGCACAAAGGCGGTTGTGGTTCCTGGATCAATTGGAGCCGGGTACGCCATTCTATAATTTGCCCGCAGCCTTCCGAATCACTGGGCCATTAAATTATTCGGCGTTAGCGGCAAGCTTCAACGAGATTATTCGACGCCATGAGATCTTGCGCACCAGATTTATCAAAAAAGATGGTCGACCGATCCAGGTGATTGCTCCAGAACTGAAGTTCGAGTTGCCGATCATCGATTTATCGCATCTGGCCGTCGCCGAGCAGCAACAACAGTCATTGAAACTGGCCAGCGAGGAGGCGCAGCGGCCGTTTGATCTGACGCAATTGCCACTGCTTCGCGCGACTTTATTGAAGCTGGCTGATCAGGATCATATCATTTTGTTGAATATGCATCATATCATCTCTGATGGCTGGTCGATGAATATCTTTATTAAAGAAATGACCATTCTGTACGAGGCATTTTTGCGCGGCCTGCCATCCCCGCTGCCAGAGTTGTCTATTCAATACGCCGATTTTGCTTATTGGCAACAACATTGGCTGACTGGCGAGACGCTCCAAGCGCAGCTGGATTATTGGAAACAGCAATTAGCTGATAGTCCAACGCTTCTGGAATTGCCCATCGATCGTCCGCGGCCAGCGATCCAGACATTTGATGGCAACACGTTGGCGTTTGAATTGCCAGAAGAATTGTCGCGCCAGATTCGAGCATTCAGCCAGCGGCACGAGACCACGCTATTCACGACGTTATTGGCCGCGTTTCAGGCGCTGCTGCATCGTTATTCAGGTCAGGATGATATCAATGTCGGCACACCCATTGCCAATCGCAACCGGGCCGAGATTGAAGGGCTGATCGGCTTCTTTGTCAACACCCTGGTCATGCGCGCCAGATTTGATGAAAACCCAAGTTTCCAAGAGCTGGTGGCTCAGATGAAACGGGTCGCGCTGGAGGCTTATGCCAACCAAGATGTCCCGTTCGAAATGGTAGTCGATGCGCTGCAGCCAGAGCGAGATATGAGCTTCAGCCCTCTGTTCCAAGTGGTTTTTACCCTGCAAAATGCGAAACCAGCGCCCCAGCAGCTCTCGGACCTTGTGCTGACACCGATGGAAGCCGAAAGCGGCATTGCCAAATTCGATCTCACCCTCTCCATGATCGATGCTGGGGAGAAGCTGGTTGGATCCGTGGAATATAATACCAATCTGTTCGATAGCAGCACCATTCAGCGGATGATTCGTCATTTTCGTGTGCTGTTAACGGCTGCATTAGCCGAGCCAGATCGTCCAGTGGCCGAACTGCCCGTGCTTACCGAATCGGAAAAAGAAACCATGTTGATGGAATGGAATCAGACCCATGCCGATTTTCCATCCCATCTCTGTGCGCATCAATGGTTCGAAAAGGTGGCCAACGAATTTCCGAATGCCATAGCTGTTTGTTTCAATGAAACCAAGTTGAGTTATGGCGAACTCAATCGGAAATCGAACCAATTGGCCCACTATCTTAGGCAGATTGGCATTGGTCCCGAGATGTTGGTCGCGATTTGCTTGGAGCGCTCGATCGAAATGATCATTGCCCAACTGGCAGTGCTAAAGGCTGGAGGGGCGTTTGTTCCTTTAGATCCTTCTTATCCACCAGAACGGTTGGCGTTCATGCTGGCCGAGACTGAAACGCCCGTGCTACTTACCCAGCGCAAGGTAGCCGATCGGTTAAATTTCACCGGAGTTGAGCCGGTAATGATCGAGGAGATATTGGTTCAACTTGACGAAAGCCGGGCAGATAATCCGACCAACATTGTCTCTGCCGATAATTTGGCCTATATGATTTATACATCGGGATCGACCGGCAAACCGAAAGGGACCATGTTGCGGCATCGCGGACTCTGCAATTTTATCCATTTCCACATTCATAAAATGGGGGTATGCCCAGGCAATCGCGTGCTGCAATTTGCTTCGTTCAGCTTCGATGCCTCTTTAGCTGAAATTTACACGGCATTGCTGTCTGGCTCAACTTTGTACTTGGTAGAGCGGGAAACGCTTCTCTCGATCCCGGCCTTGCATCGGTTGTTGCACGCGGAGCAAATTACATTTGCCATCTTGCCGCCGGCGATTTTGAAAGTCCTGTCGCCCGCTGGCTTGGAGGCGCTGCAAGTGCTGATCTCTGCTGGCGAAGCCTGTCCTCTGGAGGTCGCCCGAATTTGGTCTGAAGGAAGGAAATTTTATAACGGCTATGGCCCCACGGAGGCGTCCATCGGTCCCGGGTACTATCGAGTTACTACGGTGCCAGAGAATGTCACTTATTTGCCCGTTGGGAAGCCGATTGACAACATTCAAATGTATATTCTGGATCGGAACCTCCAGCCAGTACCGATCGGCGTGGTGGGCGAAATTTATATCAGCGGTGTGGGACTTGCCCGGGGGTACTATCGCCGTCCCGATCTGACCGCAGAGAAATTTCTTCCCAATCCGTTCAGCGAAGATCCTGGTGCGCGGATGTACCGAACCGGGGATCTGGGCCGCTTTTTGCCGGATGGAAATATCGAATTTTTGGGCCGCGCTGACCATCAAGTGAAGATCCGCAGCTTCAGAATCGAAACCGGAGAAGTGGAGCAAGTCCTGAACGAGTATCCTGGCATCCAGCAGGCTATTGTCATTGCCAGGGAAATTTCGGAAGGGGACAAACGATTAGTCGGATATTTTGTTCCAAAGGAACGCACCACTGAAATTGACCTCAGCCAGTTGCGCGCATTTTTGAGCAGCAAGTTGCCAGAGTTCATGATCCCATCAGCCCTGGTGAAGCTGGATAGTATTCCCACGACACCAAACGGCAAGGTAGATCGCAAGGCCCTGCCTGCACCGGACGAATCTGGAATGGTGAGAGTCAAAGAAATAGTACCGCCTGCCGATCAACTTGAAATTGACTTGGTGAAGATATGGGAATCGGTGCTCAAGGTCAGCCCGATTGGAGTGACCGATAATTTCTTTGAGTTGGGCGGCCATTCCTTGTTGGCGATCCATTTGCTGGCGAGAATCCAACAGCAGTTTGATATCGAGATCCCGTTGGTGTCTCTATTTAAGCAGCCTACTATCCGGCATCTGGCTGAAATCATTCGTTCACATCGTGAACCAGAACGAAAATTGATCGATCTCGAAGCCACTCTGGATAGTGATGCTGCTGAATCATTGGTGGTATTTCAGGACAACCATTCACGTCCGCCGTTCTTTGTCGTTCATCCCTCGGGTGGGAGCGTTCATTGGTATGCTGATTTGGCTCGACAATTGCCGGATCAACCATTTTATGGCATTCAGGCGCGCGGGGTGAACGGTGAAGCCGAGCCTCATACCCAGATCGAGGAGATGGCTGCCTACTATATCCGAGCGATCAAAACCCGGCAGCCTCAAGGGCCGTATTTCATCGCGAGCTGGTCTATGGGCATGATTATTGCATTCGAAATGGCGCAACAGCTTCAGGCGCAGGGCGAAACCGTCGCATTGCTGGCCATTTTCGATCAAGGCCCGTTCCTGCCGAAAGCGGCACCGAGCGACAACGCCGAATTCTTACAAGGCATGTTCAATGGCCGGATCACCTTTCCCATGGATGAGTTAAAGCAACTCGACGAAACCGAGCAATTCAATTATGTATTAAAGCGGCTGAAAAAAGAGCGAATGATCTCGAGGTTCGTCCGATTGCATCAATTCCGCAGTTATGTCGAGATGCTCAAAAAGCAGATGTATGCCTGGAACAATTATCAGGTCAAAAAATATCCCGGTAAGGTAACGCTGTTCAAAGCCATGGAGCGGCACGATGTCGAAGATGAAGAGCCAGATTTAGGTTGGGGCCGCGTGGCACTTGGGGGTGTGGAAGTCCATGAAGTACCTGGAAATCATAACACCATGCTCCACGAGCCGCATGTTGGGGTCTTGGCGGAGAAGTTAAAAAAATGCCTGGATGCGGCGCTCGATGCTGTAGCGTCATTTCGACCGGGTCGCACGGCCGCAGAATAAATGGGGATAGAAGCCCCAATCGCAAAAGATGGTGAGCCGCACAGATCCGATCAATAGAGATCAAGAGCAAACTGGGGGTGGTCAAATTTAGGAACAAAATTTTAAAACAACAAAAATATGAACAATTCACTAACGATGAATTGACCTAATCATGTAGCTTCGGAGCGATGAATGGTTCAGTACAGAGACTGGATTGGTCATCGCTTAAAATGAAGGGAGTATTCATGGAGCAACCAACAACACTATTCAATCGCAATTTTTTTCTGCTGTGGCAGGGTCAATTCATCAGCCGACTGGGGGTCAATATGTACGGCGTGGCAATGGCCCTATTTTTGAAGCACACCACTGGGTCAGCCACACTGATGGGCTTGATGTGGATGTTTTCCGGCCTTCCGATCATCATTCTCGGGCCTGTTGCTGGCATCATTGTGGATCGTTTTTCGCGACGGAAGATTTTGATTGTTTCCGATATCATCAACGCGATTGCAATGAGCGGGTTCAGTCTCTTTTTATTTCAGTCGCAACATCATTCCAGTCATGCGATTATCGGATTGTTTGCGATTGGTGTCGTTCTAGGAATGACTGGCGCGTTCTTTAATCCAGCAGTGGCAGCGGCCATTCCCGATATTGTGCCGCGATCCAAGATCGCAGGGGCTAACTCGTTGGGTCAAATCTCGATGCAGGTCACTGCGTTTCTGGGTCAGGCGCTGGGCTCGATGATGTATGCGTTGATCGGTGCTCCTGCCATCTGTCTGGTCAATGGGATCGCGTATATTTATGGCGGGGTCAGCAAAATTTTCATCCGAATCCCCCAGACAATTCCTGAGCGGAAGAATCGTTTGCGCGAAAATTTGGTGCATTTCAAAAAAGATCTGATCGAAGGCTTCCGATATGTGTGGCATAATCGCGGATTACGGACCATGATCTATATTTCCGCCATTACGAATCTTTTCACGACGCCGATTTTGCCCCTATTGCCCTTTTATGTGGAGGACTATCTAAAAATTGGAGCGCAATGGTATGGTTTCTTTTTGGGGATGACTGGGATTGGGGCGTTGGTCGGATTTGCCTTTGCGGGACTGGTTAAATTTTCAGCACGGACCAAGGGGAATGTCATGATCCTTTTCATTATTCTCATGTCGATGGGATATGGTCTGCTTGGCCTGGTGAGAGTTCCGATGATCGCGCTTGGGCTGGCATTTTTGGGCGGCTTCATGGGCGGCTATGTCGCGGTGAATATCTCTGTGGTGTTGCAACTAACTACACCCACTGAAATTCGAGGTCGGGTTATGGCGCTGCTCACCACGTTGATGGGGAGCTTAATGCCGATTGGTATGGGGCTGGGTGGCTATGTGGGTGATCTACTCAATAAAAATATCCCTCTTATTTATGCCTCATGCGGCGCCATAATGGCAGCCTTGACCATGATCGTCGCATTAAATCGACAATTTAGGGACTTTCTGGCTCACGAACAAGAAATCAAACCAATTTTGCACTCCCAACAAAACATCGCAACTGCTGATCTGGCTTAAAGACGATGACCGATGGGGAGGGCAATGTGATGGGAGGGAGTTTATCATCGGATTGATCTGGCAGTCTGTTACCACTGCTAATGATGGATATCGAGGTGGCCACGATTTTATGATACACAATGAGAAAATCACGCAACTGGCTCAATCATGAAATTGGAAGAGCGATCAACCTCAGAACTGAACGGATGGAAAAGGAGCAGCGCGGATGTCCTATTATTGCAAAGCATATTGCCTGGCAAAGTTTCGCCAGTATCCAAATTGGAAAGAAAAGAAAGAGAACGCCAGAAAAGAGAGCAAAGCGGAGAACGGCAAGGTGGAGCAAGTCCCGCGAGAATTGACCGATAAGGATTACCTCTATCTCCACGACAATTTCGTTGTGACCGATGGCATTTTTGATGATCAAAACATCATCTTCGATGATATTACCCCAGAGTGGGAGGCGTTTTGCCGGGATGTCCTGAAATTTGAAGTGCCTGACTACCAACGCACGGAAGTTGACCATAATCAAGAGAATTCGGTTGAAAGGGATTAGATCGAACCCGACAATCTGAAATGAAAAATGAAAAGCTGCCCCAAGAAACATGCGAAATCGATCTGGCAGCATCGGCTCGCAAATAGGTCGTTTGCATGGCTTCGCGGTTTCGTGAGCAACGTGTGGTGACTTTTCGCTGGAGCATGTCATATTAGGAATTTCAAATGAATTCAGAGCGACAAGCGATGAAACATTTCGATCAATTAATTGACCATCGCCTCCGATCGATGGTCTGAAATACATGGGATAAATTTTAATTGAGTGAAAGGAGTAACTATGGGTTGGGAAGATAAAGAAGATACCACGATCTATAAGGTGGTTGTCAATCATGAAGAGCAATATTCAATTTGGCCAGCCGATCGTGACAATCCGCTGGGTTGGCGCGACGTGGGCAAGGTGGGCAAGAAGGCAGAATGTCTGGAATACATCAAAGAAGTGTGGACCGATATGCGGCCGTTGAGCCTCCGAAAGAAAATGGAAGAGATGGCAAAAGAGGCCAATGAGCAGCGGAATTAAAATCTGAGGGCGACTTTAGCCATCACCAAAATACCCGCGCTATCAGCTTCGCTCGTCATACAGTCGACCGGCGTGCTATGAAGTGGAGGTCAATTCGGATCGCGATGATCGCTTGAACGCTGCGAATCGGTTTGGCTTTGGCGATCTGGCTGATGGGCGCGTTTCTTTAAAATGATGGGTTCCAGAGGTTGGCAAATGATGACCTTAACGAATGATGATCGAGAGCGGACACAGGAGGTGTACGAGCAAGTGGCTGGCTATCAAAAGCCGCCGCTTCTGTCGCTTCCTGAGTTTGAGGAATTGCAGATGGCAGGGGTGACCAGTGATCCCTTGGCACGAAAGGTGATCAACGTGGCGATGTCGTTGGCTGGATTTCGGCGGTTCTACCAAAAATTGCCCGAACAGTTTGAGGAGATTTATCGCCACACCAATTTGAGGTTACCTGGTCTGTATACGCCGCTCATTTCCGCCACGCTTGCCTTGGCCGATGATCCGCGGAACCTCGATCCATTGCAACGAGCGGCGACGTTATTACTGGCGACCCGTAGTTTGCATCATGATGTGATGACTGGGAAACTGCCGCAAGATACAGTGCAGGGCCAGCCATTAGAAATGGGCCAATATCCAAATTTGTTTTCAACGTGCCTTACCATTGAAGGCAAGAGGGTGCGAGTCTTTAAGAGCACCAACATCCGTCGTGTGATTGTGATCGTTGCAAGGAGGTTCTTTGAGTTGGATCTTGGGGATCCAGGTCAAGCGCCAGGTGTCGATCATATCGTGCTCATGCTCCAGGATATTGTGGAGCGCGCTCGGCAATGCCGGCTCCCGATCGATCAACCGAGTCCAGCCTTGCTTACAGCGACGTCGAATTCGCGGCAGATTCGGACGTTCTATCGGCTTCAACAGATTCAGGTGAACGCTGAATCGCTGGCAAAAATGCGACATAGCTTTGTCATCCTGTGCCTGGAGCTGGATAGTTACCCATCGTCTTCCGCGGAAGCAGCCTATGTGACGCATTGCACCAATTACGAGAATCGCTGGTTTCATTCCAGTTTACAATTGGTTGTCTATGGCAATTCTCGAGCTTGTGCCATCTGCAATTTCACCACGTATCTGGATGGGAATACGATGATGCGTGCGGCGGCTGAGATTCAGCGACGTGGTGCGAAATGGCCGTTATCTGATTCGATGCCTCGCCGGGTGATGAGCCCAGCTCCTGCCAATGAATTGAGATGGCAGGTGCCCCCCATGGCCCTGGTTCAGGCGCAGCGCGATATCCGGCCGATCATCGATCCGCAACAGGCGACGTTTGAGATCGACACCATCGGCCGTAATTTCTTTGCGACCCATCATGTAGCGGCTGTGCCAGCGTTCATCTTGGCCCTCCAAATGACCGCGCGGCACTTTATCGGTCATCACGCCAAGATCACCCAGTTCCTCTCAATGTCCAAATTTCGCTGCATGGATCTGGTGACCACGGTGGTGACGACCCCAGAAGTCGAACGATTTGTCGATCTTGTCCGGCAACCTCAATGGGACGCGCAGCAAAGCATGGCGCTGATGCAGCAAGCGATCGACTCGCAGGCGCAAGCCTGCCGAATCGCTCGGCGCTATAGCTCGCTGGATGATCTTTTGGCATTGTACATCCGCCGGAGCCAAGGCGTGAAGCGTGGCTTAGTCATATTTATCGTCTTCTTGATGAATTTTATCCTGAGGCGCTTAGGCCGGCTTAAGCCAGAAGGCCGAGAAATTTTAGTGTCCCATCCCGAAATCTATCCAGAGGTCCCGGTGGTCGGTCGGCCAGGGATTCGACTGCCCTATGTGAAATATTTCGGTCTCCATTATCAGATCCATGATCAGAAAATTGTCATCACCATGATGCCAGCGATATCGTGGCGGATCCCCAACGCTGAATTAATCGCTGTGCTTACCGAAAGCCTGGAACGCATCAAGCAAATTATTATCGATGCACAATGGGGGAAAACCATGTCACCAAACGGAATCGACTCCCATGGAAACAAATGAACGCACCCGAGCTATTTATGAGCCATTGCCCGCCTATCCCAAACCGCCGCTGGTCCCACTGCCGAACGATGAGGATATTCAGCTTTTCCTGGATGATTTGGGACGTGAGGCTGGGATCATCGCAAAATGGGCGATGAAGCGCTCCATGGCGCTCATCGGTTTCAAGAAGTTTCTGCGAACACTTCCCCATCAGCTGGAAGACCTGCTGCGCTATTCGGATCTTCGCGGTGGCGGTTTGTTTAGCCCAGTGATATCCGCCTCTCTGGCATTGAAGGACGATGCCCGAACCATTGGGCCCATCGAGCGAGCTGGAACATTGATTCTGGCTGCTCGAAGCTTGTACCGGGACCTGATAACTGGCGCGTTGCCTCCCGACCGTTTCAAAGACCAGGTGCTGGAAATGGGGCAGTATCCCAATTTGTTTTCCACCTGTCTCATCGTCGATGGCAAGCGCGCGCGCATTTTCAAAAGCAACCAACGATCGTTCATTACCGTGATCGTTGCCGGAAGATTTTACCGACTGGATATTGGCGATCCCGACGAGACCTTAACGTTGGAGCAATTGGTTGCTGCGCTGAAAGAAGTGACCGAGCGGGCAAGGAGGGAACAAGCTCAGCAGCCGATCCCTTCCCCGGGCGTGTTGACCGTGGCGTCTCATGGCACTCAGCTCCGCATCTTTCGCCGACTCCAGCAGCGACCAGTGAATCACCAAGCGCTGGAAGTGCTGCGCCATAGTTTTTTGACGCTGTGTCTGGATTTAGACCATGCCCCTCGCGATGAAGCCGAAGCTGCTCTGATCGCCCATGTGGGCAATCCTGCGAATCGCTGGTTTCATGCAAGCTTGCAGATCGTCGTGTTTGGCAATGCCAAGGCAGCCGTGATCTGCAATTTCAGTACCTACTTGGACGGCAACCCAATGATGCGGGCAGCAGCAGAATTGCAGCGCCGCGCCAGTGTCTGCAATTTGAATGTACTATCGGTCGATCCAGCAAATCGCCTACCGGCAGCGGTGGCTCTGCCCTGGGAATTAGAAAACCAGTGGCTGCGCCAGGCAGAGCAAGAGTTCGATCAAGTTCGCGATCACCAGCCAGCGACATTTGAGATTGTCAACGTCGGGAAAAGGATCATTGAGGCGAGCGGCTACCAGCCAATTCCCGTGTTCGTCGTGGCGTTGTTATTGGCGACCAAAAAATTGCTGGGCCGAACGGTTCGAATCACCCAATTTATGACCATGTCGCGCTATCGCTGCATGGATCTGGTCACGCCCAATATTACCACTTCCGACATGGTGCGTTGCGTGGAGTATTTGCAGAGCGAAACCATCGACGAATCGCAAGCTGCGAAGCTGGTGAACCAGGCCATTGAATCGCAACTTCAGGCAATGCGTCAGGCCCGGCGATGCTTACCCATCCCAGATGCATTGCGGCTCCAACTTATCGCGGCGAAAGGATGGCGCCGTCGCTGGCTAAGTCTTATGTTTTTCCTCCGGGTGCTATTGTTCCGATTATTAGCAGTTCAAAAACGGATGGGAAGGGAGCTCCTCGTCTCCCACCCAGAAATCTATCCCGAAGTCCCGGTGGTTGGACGCCCTGGAGTGCGCTTGCCCTATGTCAAATTATTGGGTCTACATTATCAAATCTGGCCAGATAAGATTGTCATTACGTTTATGCCAGGGCTTACCTGGAACATATCCAATCAAGAGTTCATTAAAGCTCTTGAACAAAGTTTGAAACGCATTCTTGCGATCTTATCATCCAAACCAAAACAATGAGGCGTTTATTTTGAATCACCATTGGTTTGCTTATCGAAAAGAGAATCCTGGTGCGGTGTTGCGACTTTTTTGTTTGCCGTATGCTGGCGGAAGCGCCATGGCTTATCGCAATTGGTCCGATTTTTTGCCGCACAACGTGGAAATTTGTCCCATTGAATTGCCGGGCAGAGGGGCACGCTTGCAGCAACCGGCTTACCGCGATATGAAACCGTTGGTCGAAGCATTGGGCGAAGCGCTCATGCCTTATCTGGATAAGCCATACGCATTGTTCGGTCATAGCATGGGGGCGTTGATCGCTTTTGAGCTGGCCCGATGGATTCGCCGGCTGAAACTTCCGGCTGCGCAGCTTCTGTTCGCCTCTGGGCATACTGCGCCGCAACTTGGCTGCAACCATGATCCCATTTATCATTTGCCCGATGAGGCGTTCAAAGCCAAATTGCGTGAGCTGAACGGGACTCCTGAGGCCGTGATCAATAATGAGGAGCTGATGGCTCTGTTGCTCCCCATGCTGCGCGCCGATTTCCAGGTCAACGAGACATATCGCTATGAACCAGAACCAGCGTTGGCCATCCCTATCATTGCTTTGGGCGGGAGAGATGATCGGGACGTAACGATTGCCAGCCTACAGGCCTGGCAACAACAGACATCATCCAGATTTTCATTGCATATCTTTGAAGGGGGACACTTTTTTCTGCAATCAGCTCAACTTCAGGTGCTCCAAACGGTCGCTGAGCATTTGAAAAACATATTGATGAAATTGATGTCATATCAGTGATGAACGGAAGCCATGAGGTAAAAAATATCCCAGAACCGCTGGTGATTGATCCAGATGAAGTCCATCTCTGGACTACCCGGTTGGATGTCCCCCCAGCGCAACAGAAAATTTGGGAGCTATACCTATCGAGCGATGAAATGCAGCGAGCCGCGCGCTTTCATTTTGAGAGGGATCAAAACCATTTCATCGTTGCCCGAGGTGTGCTTCGAAAGATTCTCAGCTATTATACCCAGAAAAAGCCATACGAAATTCGATTCGATTATAACAAATATGGAAAGCCGTTGCTGCCTCCAGAGCAAGGGGGAAGACAATTGCATTTCAATCTGTCGCATTCGGCTGGTATCTGTGTGTATGCTGTGGCATATCAGCGCGAAGTCGGAGTCGATATCGAATATATTCGGCCAGATTTTTCCGAGCTGGAGATAGCCGAGCGATTCTTCTCGCCAGATGAAGTAAAGGTGTTGCGGAGCTTGCCGGCCGCTGAACAAAAAACTGCGTTTTTCTTATGCTGGACCAGAAAAGAGGCGTTCATCAAGGCCAAAGGACAAGGCCTTTCCATTCCGTTGGATCAATTTGACGTCTCTTTGGTTCCAGGACTCCCCGCAAAGCTATTGAGAACGCGATATGACCATTATGAAGTGCACCGATGGTCGCTCTTTAATATCGACAGCTTTCCTGGGTATGCTGGCGCCGTGGCGGTGGCGGGTCGAAATTGTCAGTTGAAATACCAGTATTCATCAGAATTTTGAGTTTATCTGACCAGCAATTGCAGATCAGTCCTTGGTGGTTAAAAAACCGATTTGTGAGATGACTATGGATAGCATAATTGGGATTAGTACGAAGAATTGGTGGAGATTGTTGGTTCAAAATAAATTTGCGATCGATCCAGTGCCGCTATTTTGGCTTAAGGCGATAGCCATAACGGCGAAAAGCATCCGAAACTCTGCCCGAATGAAAGAGGAAGAGCGCATTTATGCGAAAGAGATCGCAGCGGTAAACATGGTCCATCCTCCAATCTTTATTTTGGGGCATTGGCGTAGCGGCACAACGCTATTGCAGAACCTGATGTTGCTGGATAAACAATTCGCCTTTCCTTCGGTATTCCAGTGCAATTACCCTTTTACCTTTTTGTCCATTGAGCCGAAAATTAGAAGGATTCACGCGCAATCCACCATGCAGGCGCGTCCCATGGATGAAGTGAAGGTCTCTCTGTTCAGCCCTGGTGAGGAGGAGTTTGCGCTGGCGGTGTTAACCCTGATGTCCCCTCTATTGGCTTGGGTTTTTCCCCGACGCGAACAATTTTACGACCGCTATTTAACTTTTGAGCAGGTCAACCAACATGAGGTCAATGACTGGAAGGAGGCCTTTATCTTTTTTCTCCGCAAACTTACCTATCGTTACAATCGCCAGTTGCTGCTGAAATCGCCTCCGAATACCGGTCGGGTGCGGCTGCTCTTGGAGATGTTTCCCGATGCCAAATTCATTCACATCCATCGGAATCCCTACGTTGTCTTTCAATCGACGATGCGGCTTTACCAAAAGGCCTTATCCAATGCGATGCTGCAACGATCCACCCATTCGGATTTAGCTTCGGTAATTATCCGGCGATACGATGTAATGTATCGGTCCTATTTTGAGCAGCGACAGCTCATTCCACCTCAGAATTTGATTGAGATTCAATTTGAAGCCCTCGAAGCCGATAAAATAGGAACCGTTGAGCGAATTTATCACCAATTGAATTTGCGCGGCTTTTCCAGTTTGAAACCGAATCTTGAAGACTACGTGCGATCCATTGCTGATTATCAGAAAAACAAACATCCAGAGCTACCAGACGCGCTCAAACAACAAATCGCAACTGCCTGGCGGACTTACTTTGAAACATGGGGATATTCTGTCTAATCCAATTTTCGTTTAGCGAAAGCAAGTCATTACCATCATCACATGCTGGTTCTCGCGCGGCAGCAACCTTTCGCGCCGATTGTCTGGCCTCTTGTTTTATGATCTGCATTTCATTTGAATTGTTGGGATAAATTCTCCATTAAAACAACCAACGTTCGCCTATTTTGCCAACATGGGGACTTTAAAAAAGAATCGCGTCATGTCATTGCTATTAAAAATCTTCGCTGATGTGCATGTCAGCCAACATGGGGACTTTTAAAAAGGATCGAGTCATGGAAAGCATCATTGGGATCACAACAGATGATTGGCTAAAATTATTAATTGAAAACAAGTTTCAAGTGGATTTACCCTATTGGCACAAAGCCGCGATGCTTACTCTGAGGAGCTTATTCAATTCTATTCACCGACGTAAGGAAAAAATGCTCTATGGTGCCAAGGTAGAACAAACCCGATTAGAGAAGCCGCCGTTGTTCATTTTGGGCCATTGGCGCAGCGGCACGACGCTGTTACACAATTTAATGTGCCAAGACCCACAATTTTGCTATCCGAATTTGTTCGAGGTTTACAATCCACATGCTTTTCTTTATTTGGAACCGATCATTGCTCCCAAAATGGCCGGGATGCCTTCGAAAAAGCGGCCTATGGACAACATGGAGGTTAAATTCGATAGCCCGGCTGAGGATGAATTTGCTCTTGCGATCCTCAGTTTGCGCTCCCCATTGCTGGCCTGGCCATTCCCACGTCGCGAACTCCATTATGATCGTGATTTGACTTTTCAAGGGGCATCGCAAGAGGTTGTTCGCAAATGGAAATCGGCCTTATATTTGCTCTGTCAGAAACTGACGCTCAAATATCAGCGGCAGATCATTTTCAAATCGCCAGCCCATACCGCGCGCATTCAGCTCTTGCTGGAATTGTTTCCCGATGCCAAATTCATCCATATCCACCGGAATCCGTATACGGTCTTTTCATCCACCCGCAAACTGTACGATACCGCTGTCCCCGGATCCTATCTCCAGCGACCCAACCCAAATAACATCACCGATGGCATCCTAAGGCGATACAAGAGGATGTATCAGGCTTTTTTCAAGCAGGTCCAACTGATTCCGCAGCACAATTATGCGGAGGTCTGCTTCGAACAATTCGAAACGGATATCGTTGCCACTATCGCCAGGATTTACCGACAGCTTAATTTGCCCGGCTTCGAAATGCTCAAACCAAAGCTTCAAGCCTATGTCGATTCACTTTCTGGCTACAAAAAAAATGTCCATCCCGCGCTCGATGACCAGATTCGCAATCAAATCGCTCACCAATGGCGGTTCTGCTTCGATGCCTGGGGGTATCAACCATAACCTTGGACTGGCTTGAATGGGGCGATCGCTGAAATCTTCCTTGTTTTTTTGAATTTTTATCACTATATTTTTTTATCTTAGCGCTCGGTATTGAATGGCTTATCACAATAGCTTGGAGGATTTCATGCGAGGATCTGCAATTTTGGTTCAGGTGCTGGTGTTGCTCATGTTCATTCCTTCGCTTGCCCAGGAGCAGACGGAGAAGAAGATCGAGCTTTCGCGAAAGAATTTTGGCTTTCAATTTGGCAGTAGCTTATTTCAAGGGGTCACGTTCCATTTAATTGATTTCGATCAACAGGTGGTTGCGACGTCAACGGATTTGCTGCCATTGGATATTAAGGCCAGCTTCTATTATGCTTTCACCCCACATCTTGCCATACGGTTTGCCTCCGGCTATGGTTTTAATCAGCAGATCACCAAGGATCATCTGGACTATAGCAAGGTCCATTTGAAGCAGAACATCTATCAATCGGAAACCCAATTTTCGGTGGCTGGCTTTCCGAACGAAATCACTGCATTGTTCCAGGCCCCCATCGATGTTCGTGCGACTTCATTTTTGCATTTTGGTATTGGCGTCGGGTATTATGTGTATAATTATCAGGCGAGGGGAACGATCCAGGAACTGGATGCCAAGACGAGGGCCCTATTGCAGCAGGAAAAATATCGCAGCCCGGAACTCACATTGTCTGGCGCTGCACAATTCTTCGTCCTGGGGTTCGAGATCAAGGTCGGTTCGCGGATGGCAGCCATGCTGGAGCTATCCAAACTTGGCTGGAGCAACATGAATTTAACTCAGGATCATCTGAGCCAGCATGTGGCGAATGGGACGATCACATTCGAGTCCCAATATGGCTTCTGGCGGCAGAATTATGGGACAAAAAATGGCCTCGATGATATCGCCATGTCCTTGGGCCTGTTGTGGCAACTTTAGTGGAGGAATTCAAAGGAAAATTATTGGGGGCAAAACAACGGAGGCCAAATCGATTTTTGGGCAGAATAATGGTGCCCACCTTCCATGGGGGTCGAGCAAAGAAAGGAGCTCCTTCACGTCAATAGGACTTTTAGCGCCAAAATTTTTCTCCTTCGCCATTTCGCTCTGTGCTTTTACGATCATACCGACAAGGGGATGCTTATCTCAGAACGCCATGTTCGAAAGTAGGACAGTTTTCGACCGGATACTTTTCGCTGAGCCCATTCATTCAAATTGAGCATAACACAATGATGCGGAACGATCGAAATTGCTGTTTGGGTTCACCTTGCCATTGTGGCGATTGAGCCGAATGCTCCAAAGAATCACGCAGACTTACGGCGGACGAGAATCGCTCCGGCGCTGAAAATTCATGGACTGAGACTTTCCTGAACAATTCACAACTCATACATAAAAGTCAAAGCGATATTTCTGGGTTCGCGCAGGTTTCGTTCCAGTTGTACATAAGCGTAATTCATCGCATTATTGATTGCCAAAATGGCGGTGAAGGGCGGCAGTCGGAGATAGGTCCGAAATGTCCACACCTTCTGCGCCACGCGCTGGTCATAAGCGTAAAGCATCACTGAGTCGATTCGGCTGGCATAGCGGTATTCGGCCTGGAACTCAAATGGATCAATTTTCACCGATGGGATAAGGAAAGCCAGCACCTTGGGTCGATAGGTGAGCGGCTGATGGGTCTTCAAATTTGTGGCGTCCATATAGGTGAAATTGGCTTGAAACCCCAAGTGATTATGCCACCAGCTTCCCTTCGTGGACAGCTCAACTCCTCGAATTCTCGCCCGGACAACATTTTGGAACTGCACTTGCAAACTGAAATCGTCCAAAATTTCCTCAACTGGTTCGATGTAATTGTAGTAGTTGTTATTGAACACCGCAGCATCGATCCACCAATTATTGGTGATCTCCTGATGGATGCCTAATTCTGAGGACCAGACCTTTTCGGCTTTTAATTTTTCATTGGGAACTGCTGTGAACAGCTTATATTTGAAATTGATGAATCGCTCGGTGATCGAAGCCGCTCGAAAGCCACTACCCAGAGAAAAGCGGACCTTTGTGCCTTCGAATGGGTTATAATTCAAGCCGAATTTTGGGTTCAAATGGCTCTCATGATAGCTTGAATTTAGTACGCGATAAGCGTCGTAGCGCAATCCCAATGTGGCGGTGATGGTTCGATGGATTTGCCATTGATCCTGAATAAATGGGGCGATGGAGAAGCCGCGATGATTGCCGATGAATTTGGTATGGCCACCGTCCAATTTATATTCTGCGCCGAAGGTTAGACTATGGTAGCGCTGCGGCAGCCAATCCATTTTCAATTCGGCGCCGATGCCCTCGGCTGGGAAATAGTCAGTACCCCGATTATATTGATCGCCCATTAATGAACTCAGGAACGAAGCCCGAAATTTCATCCCAAATTTCGAGCCAAATTGTCTTTGATACAGGGCATAGGTATCGTAAAAGTTCATCCGTACTTTGGCGCCATTGTAGAACGGGGAGGAGATCAATGAATTGTGTTGGTCCTGCCATTCGATGAACTCGCTCCGATTTTCATAGCTGTAACCGCCGTAGCAGGTAAGTTTCGAGGCGTCAGGAAATTGGTAGATGAGCTTGGTACTGGCATTCACGCGGTAGAAATCACCATCCATGCGATAGCCAGTGGAACGATGGTAGCCAAGACCGATATGAACGCCCAGATTTCCGAAGCTCTTGCTAAAACTCAGATCGTTGCGCGAGAAATTGAGCGTCCGATCGGTCCATTTCCATTGGGGATAGGGGGGATCCGTGTAATAGCCGTTGACGGTGCGCAACTTCAAGCGGCCTTCGCGGGTCGGGGACTTGGTGATCACATTCACCACGCCACCCAGCGCATTTGATCCATAAAGCGCCGATCCCGCTCCCTTAATGACCTCGATCTGTTCGGCATCGAGGATGGGCAGGATGTTCCAATTGATCTCATTGTTGTCGCTGTGCATCATCGGGACCTCATCGATGACCAGCAACACGCGCGAACCCACGCCACGAGTATAGCCGGATGACCCCCGAATATTGATATGATTTTCGATGAAGTGAACCCCAGGCACGCTCTCCAGCGCATTGTCCAATCGCAATGGGACGCGATCCACTAGTTCGATTTTCGGCACCACCGAGACGCTATGGGGAACGACGGACAGATCTTGCTGCTGCTTGCTGGCAGTTACCACAATTGGGTTCAACCCCAAAACGGTGGGTTCCAGCTCGACCGTGGGCATTTTGATGGTGGTGCCAAGCTCTAACGCAATCTCCGATGATTGGAATATTTTGTAGCCAATCATTGAAAATCGGAGGGTGCAACTAGTGAGCGGTATTTTCCTCAGCACAAAAGTTCCATCCGCATTGGTGCTGGTGCCCAAATAGGTGCCCACAACCAGCACATTCACCCCAGCTAACGGCTGACGCGTCTCTTTATCGATCACTTTGCCAGTGATCGTAGCGAAGATATCCTGGGAATAGCCGCAGCCAAAGGAAAACAGAAGCAGCGCAGCAATGAGTGAGAAAGTCTTCATATTCCGTCATTTCCAATTTCATGAGTTTCTGCGAATCGCATTCCATCTGGCGAAGATTTCAATCCCGCAACCTCGCTGGCGATCTGAAATGCAATATCTCCTGATCTGTAGATATCGGATTTTGTATCGGCTTTCGGAACAAGCCAAATTATGGATAGGTTTTCGAAAAATCCGCGACCAGATGGATCCAGGTCGTATCGCCAGTGGCTTTGTCGATCCAATATTCAAAGGTCTGCCCTTTATTGATCCGTTTCCCTTCATATCGCAACGTGCCAATCTGAATGACCGGATCGATATTGGGAATTTCCAGATCTGCAATTTTTCGAAAATCATACGGATCGCCTTTTTCGCCCTTCCAAAACAGCGCTATATATTTATGATTTCCTGGAGAGACATCCAACACGAATTCATAATAAGGCGAATAGGGGTTATTCTGCGGCGTCACCCGCGTTGGCAGGGTTAAATCCCAGCCCAGCGCAAACAGATAATCGGACACCTTACTGGGACGATTGGGAAATGACGCCAAAATCATCATGGCAGTATTGGGATTAAACTCCCCAATATAGGAGATCTTGCCTTTAATGAATGCGCCAGATCGGACAAAGCCAAAATCGGCATAGATATCGATGTTGGGAACGAACTGGCTGCCCTTGGGGATAGTGACCGATTTCGGCTTGAATAGATTCGGTTCTGTATAGACGCCGAGGATATTTGATATGGTTTCGAACGACCACTCTTCACCCTTGGGCTTCCAGAGCACAGCGACCACATCATAGGTGTTATAATTCAACGGCATCATGTACTCGATCGTATCCGTTGCCACATCTCGTCGAAAGTAAAGTGGCGGGGTCTTAATGATATCGGTCCATTTCTGAGGTGGAAAATCAGGGGCTACCACGACCACCATATCGCCGCTCTTTGCTTCTTCAACTTTATCGATGGATTGAACAAAGATCTTGCCCTGAATCCAGGGGCCAGGTTCCAGTCCATGATCGGTTTGGCAGCAAAGGAAAACGATCGGCAACATCCAGAGAAACCAAAAAATAATTCCGCATTTTGGCATGGGGGATCGACTCCAGGTTGTCATGTCATTTAATTAAAGCGATCTTTTGGGAAACAGCATGCTGGCTGCTCTTTGCCGTGCAAATGTAAATGCCAGAACTGACGGGCTGATCCGACTCATCCCGACCGTTCCATGTCAGGCGATGGGCTCCGGGTGGATAAAATCCGTTCGCGAGCATGATCACCGTTCTGCCATGCACATCATGAATTGCCACAGTAACCCAGTTGGCTCGATCGAGCTCGAAGGTCAGCATGGTTGAAGCATTGAACGGATTCGGATAGCTCGGCAACCATCGAAAGCGCAAGGGAACAACAGCCTCGTCGCGACCAGCCACCTTTGCCGCGTATTGCTGGGCTTCCGTATAAAGGATCATCGGCGAATTGAAGTTATAGAACATCGTCTCGGCAACCTCTAGCGGCAAATTTGCTGGCAGCAAATAGGTCGCGCTATTATAGCTGATCACACCAGCCAGATTGTAGCTCTCGAATAGCATGCCATGATCGCCGTAACAAAAACCGTCGCCGGTATCATAATCGCGACTCACGGGCAGCGGGCTATTGGTCTTGTCGTCCCAATAATACAAAGACTGGGTGTACGGGTCCGTCACACTCGGATCCCTCTCAAAATCGACCGAATTAATGGTGAGGAGCGTTCCAAATTGGCCGGTCACCATCGTCCAATTGGGGGAATTGCTTTGCAGGGTCAAATTCATTGTGCCCGCATCAGAGAGGCCATCGACCGTGATCTCTTTATTGTTCATGCCGCTGCTATCGCCGCTGAAGAATTTGGCGCCGCTAATTCTTGGATCAAGATCATACGACATCCGGAGCAATTTGAACAGCCATTGCGATTGCAGTTCAACGTTGCCACTGAAATTGCTGTAGTATGGGAAAAACTTTCTGGTGAATGTGGCAGAGTATTCAAAGTTTGGGATATCAAATTTGAGCGAGTCGCGACGTTGAATCCTGATGGGACCCTGTTTGATATACGCTGGTGATTTTATTAGCACTTTGGTCTCATCAAGGACGAGATCGACGCCAGCAAATGGAATAGCACGGATGCGCAATTTGGTGCGATCGTAAAAATCTTTGCCATCTCCTTTTCCTTCGTTGGTGACAAGCATGGTCTGTGGAAACCAATTGGTTCGATGGCCAATTACATAATACTTGCCGATAACGCTATCCTTCGCGGCGTCGTAGCTGAGATAGGTGATCTGGCTTTTATTCTGTTCGGTCAAAGTTGTGGAGCGATAGAGATAGCACCAACCGCGCTTGCTTTTATCTCTGCTGTCAACGACCTCGATCTCATATCTTTGATTCGATTTCGAGTCAGCGTCATCGATCCAATTCCCGCGAGTGACCTTGTCGCCAAGGTCCTGGGCCAAAAACAGCAGCTCATCGTTGTCATCGAACAACTGGTCTGGGGTATCTGAAATCGTTGGATCTAATTCATCAATCTGAAAGGGAATTGGCCTCCAACCGCCCTCGTTGTGGGAATAAGCATAGAGGTACAGGTGATTGACTGGAGAATTTTTGAAAAGATCAAACGAAATGCCTTTGATAAGTACGGTTTCATAGCCGCGTTCGGTTGGAAGATTTTTGGTTTGCAGCACCTGGCTGCTGGCCGAAGATATGCCAAATAGCAGCACGGTGCAAAAGATGATTATTCGGTAGCTGTTTTTCATGATGGTATCCTCCTTGTGAGGTGATGAAGAATGTTCGTTTGACGATGCGGTGAAATCTATCAGTGAAACGAACGGCATAAAAAAAGGGTTCCTTTTTACTTCTGCCAACATGTTCAATTTGCAGATCCAATAGGAACCCTAAATCGTCAATTTGTCTTGCTTTGCTCCGCAGGAAGGACTCGAGCCCCCAACCGAGTGGTTAACTCCGCCCCCTGGCGGACTACCGATTGAGCCTCTAAATTCCTTTAGGAATTGAATCGCTCCCACGTCGATTGTTATTAGCTCCGGAGGAGGGACTCGAACCCCCAACCTAGTGGTTAACAGCCACCCGCTCTGCCGATTGAGCTACTCCGGAATTTCATCAGTTGCGCCAACTGGCGGATTTTCGATGAATTGGGCCCTGCCAAAGCATTCATCCGCTGATCCGCGGATGGTGCTCAAAAAAATCGCCGCCAATATACAAATTTTTTTCCTCATTGTCAACAATTTTTTTGAGGTTAATTTTTGCCCACATCGGGAACAAATTGAATTAGGCAGAATTCAATAACCGACATCAAATCTTATTCTTGAACAGCTAAATCGGAGGGCGAGAAATGAAGTACAAAATAAAAATGTCAGCGACGGCTGTAATGATCTGGATCGTTTTGCTCCTGTTGAATATTGATCTGATAGCGAAAGAAATTTCTGGAATTGTATTTGATGATATCAATCGAAATCTTCGGTACGATAAAGGTGAACAGGGCATTCCCGGGGTTATGGTTTCCAATCAGCGCGAGGTGGTGCTCACCGATGCCCAAGGACGGTTCAAACTGCCCATTGACGATGAAACGATTATTTTCGTCACCAAACCGGCCGGATATGCCGTTCCCACGAACGAATCTCGGTTGCCCCAATTTTATTACATCCATCAACCCCAGGGCTCTCCCGACGGAAATTTCAAGTATAAGGGATTAGCCCCCACAGGGAAGCTTCCTCCTTCTCTTGATTTTCCGCTATTCAAAGTGGAAGAGCCCGTGAACTTTGATGTGATCGTGTTTTCTGACCCGCAACCGCGCAACCATCAGGAGATTGATTATATCAGGGACGACGTGGTTGCAGAACTCATTGGCACCAAAGCCCTGCTTGGCATCACGCTGGGCGACATCATGTTCGATGATCTGTCGCTCTATGACCGCTACAATCAAATTATTGCGCGGATCGGGATCCCGTTCTACAATGTGCCGGGGAATCATGATATGAACTACGACGCAGCGGATGACCGCTATTCATTAGAAACGTTCAAAAAGCACTTTGGCCCGAATTATTATTCATTCACAGTGGGTCAGGTTCATTTTATCGTTCTCGATGTCATAGAGTATCTGGGCAAAGATCCCCAGGGTCACTCGCGATATCAAGGCAAAATCGGAGAACGCCAGCTTTTTTGGTTGCGGAATGATATTCAATTCGTGCCGAAAGATCACTTAATTGTCTTGAATATGCACATTCCGCTTTATACTTCCTCTGGGGAGGATCCATCGATCAATGTGGTGGATCGCACAGCGCTATTTGAACTGCTGAAAGATCGGGATCATATATTCGCGCTGGCTGGCCACATGCATAATTTAGAGCATACTTTCATTGGTGAGCAATTGGGCTGGCAGGGACGTCAGCCTTTGCATCAGTTGATCTGCGCTGCTGTATCGGGTACGTGGTGGACTGGCCCGAAGGATGAGCGGGGGATCCCCATCGCTGATCAGCGAGACGGGACGCCCAATGGCTATCATATCCTTCGCTTTGAGGGAAATCGCTATCGCGAGTCGTTTAAAGCGGCCAAATTTGGCGCTGACTTTCAACTGCGGATCTCCGATCCCATTGGCAAGATCAAGCAGGATGAACTATCTCGGCGGAAGGTGATCGTCAATGTGTTTGATGGAAATGAAAAATCAAAAGTCGTATGGCAATTGGATGGCGGTCCAGTTCAATATATGGATCCAATTCAAATGATAGATCCCTATTATGAGCGTCTTTATTGCCAGATAAAAGCGGAGCTGCCGTCCTGGATTTCGCCAGAGATATCGACGCACATTTGGACAGCCCAGTTACCAGCGGATCTGACTCAGGGCGTACATCACATCGTAGTGCGAGCTATTGATCAATTTGGAGCTGAATATCAGACCGCTTCAGTATTTGAGGTGGAATAGCATTTCTGAACGTGGGAATCAAAACAGGGGATCGGGAAATGTTACAGCGAGTGGTGTGGATAGCAATCATGACAGTTTTGCTCATAGGGGAGATGCCTGGGGGTAGCTGGGGTCAGGAGGCGATGAGGCGGCCAAAGATTGGATTGGCGCTCAGCGGCGGCGGGGCAAAAGGCCTAGCTCACATCGGCGTCTTAAAAGTGTTGGAGCAGGCTGGCCTTCCAATTGACTGTATTGCAGGCACCAGCATGGGCAGCGTAGTGGGAGCGCTCTATGCCATTGGCTATCGCGCCGATGAATTGAAGCAGATTGCGATCACCACCAATTGGGAGGACCTATTGACCGACGAGGTCTCCCGGCGCTATGTGGCGATGGAGGAGAAGATTTGGGACGGTCGTTACACCGCATCGTTTCCGATCAGCAATCGCGGTCTCCAATTGCCGTCAGGATTGATGGCTGGGCAAAAGATCTCCAAGTATTTTTCTCGGCTTACCTGGTCGGCCCATCATATCGATGATTTCAAGCAATTGCCCATCCCTTTTGTCTGTGTTGCGGCGGATATCGCCACCGGCGAAGCCGTTCCGATCGATAGCGGCTTTCTTCCCGATGCTATTCGGGCAAGCATGGCGATCCCAACCGTGTTCACGCCAATCAAACTTAATAATCGTCTGTTGGTGGATGGCGGGCTGGTCCGAAACTTGCCTGCCGAGGACGTGAAGCGTTTGGGCGCAGATATCGTCATCGGCGTCGATGTCAGTTTTACCTTGATCCCGGAAGATCAAATCAATTCGTTTCTGGATATTATCACCCAATCTTTAAGTTTCGTCGAGGCGCAATCGCGCCAAAGACAGTGGGAACTGTGCGATATCCTCATTCAGCCCGACATTTCGGAGCTATCCATGTTCAGCTTCAATAAAGTTGAAGAGATCATTCGCCGGGGCGAGGTGGCCGCTGAAGCAATGCTGCCTCAGATCCAGGCACTCATGGATTCGCTCAAAATCCCTCCTCAGCCTCTAAATACATTTCATCCTCCGAAAGTCGATTCCATTTACATCAAGTCACTCAAGATTAAAGGATTAAAAGATGTTTCTCGGCGATTAGTGCTCGCCGAACTCAATTTCCAGGCACCAGGGTGGATCTCGGCCCACGATCTGGAAAATGCTATTGATCGTTTATACAGCTCCCGCTTTTTCGAACGAGTCACCTATGAGTTGATCCCCAGCGACCAAGGCAGCGATTTGGTGATCCGGGTCATCGAAAAAAACACGCATCTGTTTCGATTTGGACTGAGATACGATAGCTATTTCAAAGCCTCGTTGATCTTGAATACCACTTTTCGCAATTTGGCGGAACATGGGTCAAACCTGGTCTTTGACCTCAAATTGGGCGAGCAATCCATGGTGGACCTCCAATATTTCATTCACACTGGCCTGAGGCAACGCTTTGGCCTTCATGCCACGGTCAATCATAGCAGCGAGAGCTTTGACATTTATGAACAAAAGCAACGAACGGCCAATATCCGAGCGACGACCGTGAAAGGGGAAGCGGTTTTGGGGAGCATTTTTTCAACCGTCGCCATTACTGGTTTTGGAGTGAGGGGAGAGTATATTCATCTCGCGCCGCGGGTCGGGAGCGATAAGTTCAGCACGAGAGATTTTCGCTTGCTCTCGCTGTATAGCCTGATCTGGATGGACACATTTAATCATGCCGTATTTCCCACCCGCGGCCAATCCATGAAATTGATGGGTTTGATAGCAGATCGAAGAGCTGGCAGCAATGTCAACATGAGCCGCCTGCATTTTGATTGGAAATTGGTTCATCCTATCCATCGGCGCGCTTCGCTGCTGGTGAGATGCCAGGTGGGGGCTGCACATGGCGATACTATTCCCTTGAACTATAAATTCTTCCTCGGCGGCGCCGATTCATTCGATGGGCTCAAATATCAGGAGCGAGTTGGCAACTACTTGCAAGCTGTCCAGGCCGGTGTGCAATTCGAGGTCATGCCGAAACGATTCCTCCAGTTTCGTGCCAATTTTGGCAATACATCCGATACGTGGAAGAATCTATTCATCCACGGACGAGCCATTACTGGTATCGGGGCCACTGCTGGTGCCATAACCCCCATCGGGCCAATTGAATTGACGCTGATGGGTGGTAGTTGGCATCGATTGTTGGTCTATGTGAACCTGGGCTATAAATTCTAAATGGTCTGATAGAATGGCTCAGCCCCGAAAATCAGCCAAACAGGAGCGACTGCTCATCTGCCGCGCTATTTCAATCCAACTTGCTTTAGTACCGCATCGATGACCAAAGCCGAGCGCTGCAATCCATCTAGTTCTTCGCTGGATAATGGCAGCTCGATCTGAGACAGAGTCCCTCGACGATTGATGATTGTCGGCACGCTGAGACAAAGGTCGGAAAGACCGAGGTAGTTATCCAAATAATTGGATATTGTCAGGATGCTATTTTGATCTCGGACGATGCTTTCAACAATGGTGAGAGTCGCAAGGCCAATGGCATGGTAGGATGCCCCTTTTTTCTCAATCAAATGATAGGCCGCAGTTCGGACCTGCTCGAATAACTGCTGCTTCGTTTCCATCGAACAGCCGCGCTTGCATTTCTGGCAGAATTGATCCAATTGCACACCGCTGATATGCACCAAGCTCCAGACTGGTACCTCGGTGTCGCCATGCTCACCGATGATGTAGGCATGAACATTACGCGGATCCACGCGGCAATGCTGGCTCAGCAAGAACCGAAATCGTGCGCTGTCCAAGGTGGTTCCCGTGCCGATCACGCGATGGCTTGTAAAGCCAGAAAATTTGATGGTGGCATACGTGAGGATATCGACTGGATTGGAAACAACGATGATCATACCTTGCTGGTTGTACCGGGCGATGTCTGGGATCATGCGCCGAAATAGCTCGACGTTTCGCTGGGTCAGATCCAGACGGGATTCGCCCGGCTTTTGGGCAGCACCCGCAGTAATCACCACAATATCGGCATCAGTGCAATCGGCATAATCACCAGCATATATGCGAGCTGGTCGAACGTAAGGCAGTCCGTGGCTCAAATCCTGGGCATGGCCCTCTGCCAGCTCTCGATTGATATCGATCAGTACAATCTCCGACGCCAGTCCTCTCATCAAAAGCGCATATGCAAAAGTGGACCCCACCTGACCGGCGCCAATGATACAGATTTTTAATGACAATTTTTTCTCCATCATCGACCTCTCTCATGGGAAAAGCATTCATTTTGGGACAATTTGATCCAGCATTTCTCATCCGCCCCGCAGAAGAAAACCGTGCTTGCTGATCTTCAGCCCTTGGTCCCGACCTTCTCAATCGACCGCATCATTTGACCCAGGCAAAGTTATGAGCGCTCAGTGCTGTCGCTGAATCGGTGATTCTGGAGCAAGTGCGGACTCATTAGGATGCAATCGTACGCATACTGAAGCCTGTGGGCGTCGAGATAATCGCGCACCGCTTCGTCCATTGTGTTCAATTGGAACCAGAAATCTGTGATACCCCGTTGATGGCATTGCTTGACTATCTCAAGGGAGATGGTCGGATTGGTAATGACGATGGCGCCTTCCACGTCGTCATGAATTTCCTCCAACGAGCGATAGCATGGGATAGAGCCGATCTGGTTGGTATTTGGATTGATCGGGTAAATCTCATATCCCCGGCTGATCAGCAAATCATACACCTGACGGCTGACGCGGCCAGGATTTCGAGAGAATCCAAATAATGCCAAGCGCTTTTTCTTCCAAAATTGAGCCATTTTGTCACGTTCCAGCATAGAACCTCCACAAGCGATGTCGATTCCGCATTCTATTGCTTTTTCAAGATCAAATCTAAAACCAAATTGAATAAAATGGAGATCCGTTCCGGCATTCTCTTTCTGGAACGCCCATTATCGTTGCTTTGAATGTATCAGGACAGCAAGTTCTCCGAAGACCTGAGATACAGACCTGATCCTTTATGTGCCTCATTTAAATCGCGAATCATAGAAAAGTTTCATTGAAACATCATGTGCATGAATCGACATTCTGATCGCATTCAATTTGGTCCATTTTTCAATTCCAATGGGCTTGGCGGTGTTGCAAGTTGGCAGATGCCGTTTCCGATTCGAACTGCCAAATTTTATCTTGATTCTTTGATTTTTTTTAACTATAATTTTCCTGCTGTTCATAACCGAAATCAATCCCTGTGATGGATACCCAGCATCCACTTTGAGGAAAACCAATGAAAGGGAACGATTCGAGGGGTGATCAGTTACGTGATGTATCAGGCATCAATCCCAATGGGAATTTAGAGAATTGCCAGCCTTTCTGGCAAATTAGATTCCAGGACACGGCGATGAAAAGGTCGATTAGCGGATTATTCATTTTTATGCTGCTGGTAATGAAGGGATTTGCTATGGAGGAGATCATCAATGCCATTCCCCGCGACATCCTTGGCTGGCAGGCGGAGGAGCCAGATGAGAGTTATAATCGAGAAACCCTATATGATTACATCGATGGTGGGGCAGAATTATACTTGACCTACGATTTCCAGCAGGTGATGGTCCGGAGATACAGCAAGCCCAATGCGCCCGAGATCGAGCTGGGAATTTATGAAATGGGCTCTCCGCAAGATGCGTATGGCATTTTTTCAGCCGAGCGCCAAGATGAGGATATCGGCATCGGGCAGGACTCGGAGTACGGCGGTGGCCTTTTGCGTTTCTGGAAGGGCCGCTATTTTGTCACTGCCCTGGCGATTGGCGATGAGGAAGTGGCGCGACCAGCAATTTTGGCGCTCGGTCGTAGTGTCGCACAAGTGATTTCACAGCACGGTGAGCGGCCATCGCTGCTCAATTTTCTGCCAAAAGAAGGTTTGATTCCAAATACCATCCGCTTTTTTCACAGCTATCAGGTGCTCAATCGACAGTATTTTTTATCCGAAGATAATATTTTGAATCTGGATAATCAGACCGAGGCTGTATTCGCTCCTTATCGAGCCAACGGCAGAAAAAGCTTCCTCCTGTTGATCCACTACGTGGATAGTTTGAAAGCCAAAGAGGCCTTTGACAGCTTTGTGCTCAATTATCTGCCAGAATCAGGAGATAGCGGTTGGGCGCAAATGGAAAATGGGACCTGGACGGTGGCACGGGTCAGGGACCGACTGATCATGATCGTTTTCGAAGCACTGGAGAAAAATTGGGCTGAGGAACTGCTGGACCGGGTGATAGGATTGCTGGATGCAAAATAGTGCTTTGATCACGGCCAGAGAAGTAAATTGGACGCCCAAAATGGCGCAAAGATGGCGTGAGAGAACAGAATTGTCCAGCTTGGCGATGATGTCGTTAGAGCGCAATTGATCGTCTTGGTCGGTCATAAAAACAGAAGGAGAACTATGATGAGCGAGAGAATAACCCGCAGAGATTTCATGAAAGGGACGGCGGCTGCAGCTGTTGGATTGGCATTAGGATTGCCAGTGGAGCCAGTGGCGCAGACAAAGGTCGTTCTGGTGCGTCACCCGGCGGCTGTGGATGAAAAATCCAGGGTGAATGGCGAGATTATTCGCCGCATGTTGGATGATGCGGTGATGGCCTTGACCGATCAATCTGAGCCATTGGCAGCCTGGAAAAAGCTGATCAGTCCGAGCGATGTCGTTGGAGTTAAGACCAATGTGTGGCGCTATTTGCCCACGCCGGCCGAACTGGAGGCAGCGATCCGGCAGCGATTGTTGGATGTGGGGGTGAAGCCGGAGCATATTGGCTTCAACGATCGGGGGGTGCGGACCGACCCGATTTTTCAGCGGGCGACGGCGCTGATCAACACTCGTCCCTTGCGAACCCATTACTGGGCGGGTATTGGGGGATGCATTAAAAATTTGATCAATTTCGGCGAACATTGGCCCGACTATCATCCCGATAGCTGCGCCGATCTGGGGCTGCTATTGAAATTACCCCAGGTGCAGGGGAAAATTCGATTGAATATTTTGTGCGCCCTCACCCCGCAGTTTCATGGACGCGGGCCCCATCATTTCGATTCCCGCTATGTTTGGCATTATAATGGTTTGATCCTCGGGACCGATGCCGTAGCGGTCGACGCGGTAGGATTGAAATTGATCCGTGCCAAACGCCTGGAACATTTTGGTGAAGAGGTAGAATTAGAAACCACGCCAAAGCACATTGCCATCGCTGGCGAAAAGCATCGTGTGGGCGTGAGCGATTTGAAGAAAATCGAGCTGATCAAGCTGGGATGGCGGGAGGGGATTTTAATTTGAGGCCCTGCCAATGCAAAGGGAATTTTAAAGCAAAATTGCTTCTAAAGCACCAACGGAGTGGACAGAAAAATCCTATAATGCTCAGCGTGGCATTATCTGCTGATCCCTGATTTGCGATACGAAAAGCGGGTAATAACCAATATGGAGACGTGTCCCAATGAACCCCAGACTGTTTGTCATAGAAGATGATCCAGATATTTGTGAGATCCTGGTGTATAATTTAAAGCAGGAGGATTTTGACGTTGAAGTTTATCAAGACGGCAAGAAGGGCTTAGAAGCGATTTTAAACCATCCTCCTGATCTGGTATTGTTGGATTTGATGTTGCCAGGAAAAAGCGGCATGGAAATTGTCCGAACGGTTCGAAAAGAGGAGCACACAGCCAATTTGCCCATCATCATGATTACCGCCCGCTCGGAAGAGATGGATATCTTGCACGGCCTGGAGCAGGGGGCAGATGACTATATCACCAAACCATTTCGGCCTAAGGAAGTCATCGCGCGGGTAAAAGCGCTATTGCGCCGACACCTTCGCGAGGCGGACAAAGTTTTTCAATACGGCGATTTGGTGGTCAATTTTTCGCGGCATGAGGTAACGATCAAAGATGAAATTTTGGATTTGACGCCTAAGGAATTTCTGATGCTCAAAGCTCTCATTCAGGCCAATGGAAGGGTGCTATCGCGCGACAAGTTGCTTGATCAGGTGTGGGGGTTCGATTATTACGGCGATCCTCGTACCGTAGATGTTCATGTGCGACGGTTGCGCCAAAAATTGGGTCAGTGGGCGGATGTTGTGGAAACCGTAAAAGGATTTGGTTATCGGATTAAGGTGGATTGATGCAGTTAGGGCGATTGCAGCGAAAAAAATATTGGATGAATCGGAACGGAAGCATGGACAGAGGAAGCCATGGAATTGCCAAGCCGAGGAAGGAGGGTTGAGTGAATTTGCGCAGCATTGGAATGATGGAAGGTTGGAATAGAAGGATCGTTTTTTAATTCACATAAAGGTATGGTTAATTTGGAGGAAATGGAATGCAGTTCAATGGATTGAATTTGCATTTGGGCAATCTGGCACGACTTTCTCATGCGCGCACGCGTTCCATCAGTGCGGAAAATTTCACCGGTGAGAAGGGCAAAGGGGGGATGGCGACGGTGGGCACGCTGGCCCATGCGGCTCGCGATCTGGGACAAGGATGGAAGGTTTCGCCGTGTATTAACCTAGAGCCAGGCACGACGGTCACTTTGGCCGATATCAAAGAGCCGGGCGCCATCCAGCATATCTGGATGACGGTGAGCCCCAAGGAATGGCGCCGGATCGTGCTTCGCTTTTACTGGGACAATGAGCCTTCGCCCTCTATCGAAGTTCCCATCGGCGATTTCTTTTGCAATGGCTGGTGCTCGCCCTGTTTGGTCAATTCGTTGGCGGTGGCGGCCAACCCAGTGGGTGGCTTTAATTGTTATTGGGAAATGCCGTTCCGAAAATCGGCCAAAATCACTGTTGAAAGTCTCAGCGAAGAAAAAATCGAAGGCTTTTTCTATCAAATTACTTATGTGTTAACCGATGTTCCGGAGGATGTCGGCTATTTCCATGCCCAATGGCGCAGAAATAATCCGTTGCCTTACAAGCACGTGCACACCCTGCTCGATGGCGTGGTCGGCCAAGGGCATTATGTCGGCACTTATATGGCCTGGGGCGTCAATAACAATGGCTGGTGGGGCGAAGGCGAGATCAAATTTTACATGGATGGGGATAAAGATTTTCCCACCATTTGTGGCACTGGGACAGAGGACTATTTTGGCGGCGCGTGGGGGTTTGTGTTTCCCGAGGGCCAATATTGTGAGTTTTCTGCCGCTTACTCCGGCATGCCTCAGGTGATTCGCCCCGATGGTTTTACCCGGGCTAACACCCGATTCGGGCTGTATCGCTGGCACATCATGGATCCGATTCGCTTCGAACAGGACCTCCGCGTGACCATTCAGGCCTTGGGCTGGAGAAACCAGATGGGCAAACAGCCCGCTCGATTTCTCCCGCTGCAGGACGATATTGCTTCCGTGGCTTTCTGGTACCAACAAGAACCCCATGCTCCGTTCCCTGAACTTCCAAATCGGGACTATCTGGAAGTGATCTAATTTGCCTCCCTTGCTCAGTGATCGGCCAATAAATTCATGATTGGCTGATCACTGAATCGCCATTCAGAAATTTCCCTTGACTTTTTCATCCCGATTTTTATATTGAAGAATATTAAAAATTTCACCGTCAGGCTCTCCTTTGGTCGCTATTCTCACCAGTGAAATTGGCTTTGCTATTGCTGAAATCACATCAGTTTTCGGTCGATCCAAAAGCTTTTAACAGACAGGGCTTTTATCGATCGTATGGTGCAATTGATTCTTGATGCTGATCAGGCACTCGTGATCTGCTGGTGGAATAAATGGATCAGCAAGCGAATTTTAATTTTTAACAAGCTATTCACCATTCATCTTATTTTGGGAGGAGCAATGGAAGCAAAAAATTTAGTTGAGATGTTATGGGAGGTCGTGGCGAAACATGGTGCGAAAACCTCGTTGATGTACAAGGAAGCAGGGCAGTACAAGGGTTTTTCTTACCAGGAGCTTGGTGAGCGGGTGAAAAATTTTGCTCTGGGGCTGGCTTCTCTGGGAGTGACCAGTGGTGATCGGATTGCGGTGATGTCGGAAAACCGTCCCGAATGGGCCATCGCCGATTTTGCCATCCTATCTCTGGGAGCGACCAATGTGCCGATTTATCCCACCATCACGCCCCTGCAGGTGGAGTACATTCTCAAAGATTCTGGCTCCCGAATGATCATCATTTCCACACCAGAATTGCAGCAAAAGGTCTTAACGATCGTTCAGAACTTGCCAGCGCTACAGAAGATCATTTATATGGACAAGAACAGCGTGCAGCATGAAATGATGATCCCATTTCAGGACCTGTATCAATTGGGCAAAGATTTTGGAGCGAAACACCCCAATTATTACGAAGAGGCGATCAAAAAAGTCACTCCAGATGATCTGTGCGGCATCATCTACACCTCTGGCACTACTGGGGCGCCCAAAGGCGTTATGCTGAGCCACAACAATTTGCTCTCGAATGTCAAGGCAGCCTTGGAGGTGATTAAAGCGGACGAGACCGATACATTCTTATCCTTTCTCCCATTGTGTCATTCGTTTGAGCGGATGGCTGGTCATTTCACGGCGATCGGTGCGGGGGCAACGATCGCTTACGCCGAGAGCATCGATACCGTAGCCCAAAATCTATTAGAAGTCAAACCCACGCTGATGACCAGCGTCCCCCGGTTGTTCGAGAAAATCTACGCCCGCGTGATCGAAAACGCCGAGGCTGGATCGCCGCTCAAAAGGAAAATCTTTTGGTGGGCAATAAAAACAGGCGAGAAATTTGTCGAGGCCAAAGCCAAAGGAAATGTGTCCGCAGCGCTGAAATTTAAACATAATTTGGCCAATAAATTGGTATTCAGCAAGCTCAAAGAGCGAGTAGGAGGTCGGCTGCGGTTCTTTGTTTCTGGAGGGGCTCCGCTACCGAAAGAGATCGCAGAATTCTTCTATAAAGCCGGCATTCTGATTTTGGAGGGGTATGGATTGACCGAGACATCGCCTGTGATTGCGGTCAATCGCGAAGATAATTTCAAGTTCGGATCGGTGGGTCCAGCCATCCCAGGCGTGGAGGTTAAAATTGCCGAGGACGGTGAAGTGCTGACCCGCGGGCCTCACGTCATGAAAGGCTATTACAAAAACCCCGAAGCCACGGCTGAGACCATTGATCCAGATGGCTGGCTCCATACCGGAGATATCGGGATCCTGGATGAAGACGGATTCCTTTACATCACCGATCGCAAGAAAAATATCATCGTCACCTCCGGCGGCAAAAATATTACCCCCGCCACGATTGAAAATCTCCTCGCTACCAGCCCGTATATTGAGCAGGTGATGGTTGTCGGTGATAAGCGCAATTACCTCACCGCGCTCATCGTTCCCAAATTTGATGTGTTGAAAAAATATGCCGACGCCAATGGCATCAGCTATTCCGATGTCAAAGAACTGCTAAACAATCCCAAAATTTACGCGGTTGTCGAGGCCGATATCCAGAACCTCACCAAGGACCTGGCGCGGTTCGAGCAGATCAAAAAGTTCACACTGATGCCAAAGGAATTTACCATTGCGGATGACGAATTGACGCCGACCTTGAAGATCAAGCGCAAAGTGGTGGCTCAGAAATATGCGGATATTATCGATAAAATGTATAAAGAATAATTCTTGTTGCCATCAGTGTGCGGCTTAAAAACTGCACGCCATTGCTGTGGTTCGATGCGAAAGCAATGGAAAATTGCCCAGCGCTATCGTCGCCGAAAGCTTCCCAGGGGGCATCCTTCTGGGAAGCTTTTTATTCACAAGAGGACGAAAACATGAATGGTCTTCGGCTTTTTCGACAAGTGGCAAGCCAGCCCTACCAATATTGCCATCAACTCAAACAGGAAAAGTCCCAGAAAATTTTGGGTTACTTTTGTTCCTACACCCCTGAGGAACTCATCTACGCTGCCGGTGCGTTGCCATTTCGGATTTTTGGTAGCGAGGCGAACCTCCAGCATGCCGATGCCCATTTGCAGGCTTATTGCTGTTCGATGGCTCGAAGCGGTTTGGAAGCTGGGCTTTCGGGCCAATTGAATTTCCTTGATGGCGTCATCTTTCCCCACACCTGCGATACGATGCAGCGGCTATCGGATATCTGGCGGCTAAATGCTGGCTTCCCGCTTCATTTCGATATCGTGCTGCCTATAAAACTCGATTCGGCCAGTGCGTTTCACTATCTGCACGATATTTTTCTGAATTTCAAAGATGAGCTGGAAAGAAAATTGGATTGCGAGATTACCGAAGAAAAGCTCACAGCGACCATTCGCCTTTATAATCAGATTCGTCGGAGGATGGAAGAACTCTATCGGCTGCGAAGCCAGAACCCTGAGCTCATTTCTGGCAGCGATGTGTACGCCATCATGAGGGCTGCGACTGTGATGGATCGAGGGCAATTTTGTGATTTACTGATGGATCTATTGCCTCATTTAAAGCATGAACGTTCGGCATATCAGCAACGCCACAAAAAAAGGATCTTATTGACCGGGGGCGTTTGCAATTATCCCGATATTTATTCGATAGTGGAGGACGCAGGCGGTGCCGTGGTGTGGGATGACCTATGTACCGGTTCGAGATGGTTCAATGGACTGATTGATGAAAAAGCCGCTCCAATCGAAGCAATTGCCAGAAGATATTTTGAGCGGGTAATCTGCCCAACCAAGCATCGTAATAATATCGATAGGGCCCAACATCTGGTTGCGCTGGCAAAGCAGCAAAAAATACATGGGGTGATTTTCTTGCTGCTCAAATTCTGCGATCCCCATGCCTTTGATTATCCCTATTTGAAGTATTATTTGGACAAACAAGGTATTCCCAACATGTTGCTCGAAATCGAAGACCAGATAGCTGCCATCGGGCAGTTAAGGACCCGACTGGAAGCATTTCTGGAGATGATTTAAAGGCAAGGACAAATCTTGATCCATAAGCTGTAAAAGAATAGGGGGTGCGGAAAATGAGATATCCGTATCGGCCGGGTGATAGAATGTTTCTTATGTGATAAGCGTCTGATTCGTCCCTGAAAATCATGGGATAAAAGTTTTGGTCCGCTCGACATAAAACGTTTATCAGAAACGGCGACGATTCAGGCCACGGCTTCTTTCTGAAAGAAACAAATTTGCCGATGAAATGGAATAGATCGAAATCTCAAATTTGGTGCATATTGATATGAATAGCACGCGAACCTTATCTGCTGAAGCCGAGCGACGCAAAATCAAATCCGTTGCTCAGATGAAAAAGATCATGAAGCGTTATTATTTCCAGGCCAAAACCGCCAAATGGCGCAGAAAAAAGGTGGCTTGGATTACCAGTGGCGGTCCAGTCGAGCCACTCATTGCAATGGATGTGATTCCTGTATATCCCGAGAATCATGGTGCCATGATTGGAGCCACAAAGTTGGGGGCCTCATTATGTGAACAGTCTGAAGCAATGGGCTACTCTCGTGATTTGTGTTCCTACGCCCGGGCCGACATTGCTTGTTCCATCACCAAAGGTGGCCCTATTGGCGGTCTGCCGCGTCCCGATTTTTTGGTATGTTGCAACAATATCTGCGGCACGGTGCTGAAGTGGTACGAAATTCAGGCCCGACATTATCAGGTTCCGCTATTCATCTTTGATACCCCGTTCATTCACACCGAATTTTCGACAGCCGCTCAGCGATATGTCCAGCGTCAGATGCAAGAATATATCGAATTTCTGCAGCGGGTATGCAAAAAAAAGTTCGATCAAGCGAGATTTCAAGAGGTAGGCCATCGCTCGATCCAGGCGCAACAGCTCTGGCAGCAAGTGCTGGATTGCTGCGCCCATCGACCGGCGCCCATGAGCGCGTTCGACGCTTTTTTTCACCTTGCCCTCATTGTCACGCTCAGAGGGACACAAATTGCGATCGATTATTATTCCATGCTCCTCGATGAAATGCGACAGCGGATCGAACAGAACATCAGTGCGGTGCGTGATGAAAAGATAAGGCTACTGTGGGATAACATCCCGATCTGGTATCGAACCCGGTGGCTGTCCGATAAATTTTCATCCTATCATGCGTGTCTGGTCGCGGATACGTACACCTCTGCCTGGAGCGGCGTTGTCCACCTTATCGATGAAAACAACCTGCTGGAGTCGATGGCACTGGCCTATTCCAGCATCCATCTCAATATCTCCATCGATCAGATGTTCGAGAAAATCGCCGATCTGGCACGGAAATATCATGTCGATGGCGTGGTGATGCATTCCAACCGAAGCTGCAAACCTTACTCGTTCGGCCAATATGACCTGCAAAAAATGATCGTTCAGCGGCTCAATCTCCCCGTGCTCATCCTGGAAGCCGACATGGTCGATGACCGCAATTTCAGCGAGAGCCAGATCGAAACGCGAATCGATGCGTTCATGGAGATCTTTCATTAGCCAAAAAAGCCCCTCCGCTTCTTCTGAATCCCCAGATACTTTCATGGCTTTGCTTTCCGCAGAGTTTCGATTTATCCTGTATTGTATAGACAAAAAATAATAGAACTGGTTGCTTTATCAACTTTTTGTTTTATGAAGCGCCAGTTTTTTTGAATTCACACAACCGAAGAACAGGACCATAATGAGGAGTGATGTTGGGACTTCAATTTCCTGATAGAAAAATCTGGTTCATCCACAGAATTCGGTTGGCATTTTGGAGACGGGATAGAGGAGGAATCGATCGGTGAAATTTCAGAACATTGCCCCCGATGTGAAATTGGGCAAAAACGTCAGAATTTTTGATTTTACCAATTTGTATGGCTGCGAAATTGGGGATAATACCAAGGTCGGTGCTTTTGTGGAGATTCAGAAGGGAGTCAAAATTGGCCGAAACTGCAAAATTTCCAGCCATACATTTATCTGTGAAGGGGTGACCATAGAGGACAATGTGTTTGTCGGCCACAACGTGACGTTTATCAACGACATGTATCCTCGTGCGACCAATCGGGACGGGAGCCTGCAAACAGAGCAAGATTGGGTTTGTATTCCCACAACGGTTAAAAAGGGGGCTTCGATAGGCTCGAGCGCCACACTTTTGGCTGGCATCACCGTTGGCGAGAACGCCATGATCGGTGCCGGCAGCGTGGTGACCAAAGATGTTCCCCCGAATACGATTGTTGCTGGAAATCCCGCCCGTATCATCAGAACCATTATGGAGGAATCAGGCCAATGAAAGTACCATTTCTGGATTTGAAAGCTCAATATTTATCGATAAAAGAAGAGATTCATTTGGCATTACAGGATGTCCTGGAACAAACCGCCTTTGCCGGGGGCAAATTTGTGGCCCAATTCGAAGCGAAATTTGCCGACTATTGCAAGGCCGATTTCGCCATCGGGGTCAATAGCGGCACTTCGGCATTGTGGCTGACCCTGCTGGGCCTGGGCGTTGGCAAAGGCGATGAAGTGATTACCGTTCCTTCGACTTTTATCGCTACCGCAGAGGCGATTAGTTATTGCGGCGCTACACCCGTATTTGTTGATATCGATGAAAAGACCTATAATATGAATCCAAAGCTGCTGGAGGCGGCGATCACCGATCGCACGAAAGCAGTCATTCCCGTGCATCTCTTCGGTCAGAGCGCAGATATGGATGCCATTCTGGCGATCGCCAAGCGCTACGGTCTCTGGGTAATCGAAGATGCCTGCCAAGCTCACGGGGCCGAATATAAAGGCCAACGCGTTGGCACCCTCGGCGATGCCGGCTGTTTCAGTTTCTACCCCGGCAAAAACCTTGGCGCCTATGGCGAAGCAGGTGCGGTGGTGACCAACAATGCCGAACTGGCAGAAAAGATCCGCATGCTGCGGGATCATGGTCAATCGAAGAAATATTATCACAATATGATTGGATGGAACGCTCGGATGGAGGGATTCCAAGGCGCCATCTTGGAGGTGAAATTAAAATATCTGAATGCTTGGAATAATGCCCGTCGCCACCACGCCCAGCTTTATCATCAATTGTTGCAACAGATCCCGAATGTGATTGTTCCCAGGGAAGCCGAGTATGCCCGGCATATCTATCACGTTTATGCCATTCGGGTACCGGAGCGAGAGGCGTTGATGAAATTTCTGGCGGAAAAAGAAGTCCAAACTGGTATTCATTATCCCATTCCCATCCATCTCCAGCCCGCCTATCAATTTCTGGGGCTCAGGCCTGGCAGTTTTCCCGTGGCCGAACAATGCGCGCAGCAATTTCTATCGCTTCCCATGTATCCCGAATTGACTGATGAACAGATCGAATACACGGCCCAACAAATCAAGCAATTTATGTCGGACTAACGATGCCCTTGCTGTTTGTGCTACACGGGAGCAATCCATCAGCCTTGATGCGCTCTGTTCGAACTTTCCATCCAGGTATCAATAAAAAATCGCTGCGTTACTCGCCGCAAACCGAATTGGATAATTCGAGATTATCCGCCTTTCACGATCTTATTGCCAAAACCGACTGCGCTGTCATCTTACCCGTCCAACCATAGCTGGCAGCGCAGTTTTTTAACCTATCAGCCATCGTTTGATCTCTCCAAGCTGTTCGCAAAGACCGGGAAAAACCCAGATCGATCCGGCCGAAGAGGCATTCTCCCCATTTCAATTTTTCTCGCTTGACAATTTTTAGCTTGCTTTTTTAAAAATAATTTCTAATTTAGTGAGCAGCTTCGTTAGCAAATTCGATGATTTGATGTTCAAAATATGCGGAATAATCTATGCAACAGATCATGTGGGAGACGGTTTTCAACCGGGAATTCGAGAATATTTTGGCCTCCCATGGCTTTAACTTACAAGATAAAGATAAAGTCGAGGCTTTAAAGAGACGTCTGAACCTGACCCGACGTGCCAGTTGCCAGTTGATGATTGAAGTAGATGAACACTGGAAACAACGCCTGAACCAGATTTTGGAGGAAGAGTCACCATGCTGTAAATAATTTCACCCAATTCATCACAATATCTAAGGGAGGGAGAAAAATGAACCAGAATAGTAGCATTCGGTTGGTCAGGTTTTGGCTTAGCTGTGGTATCATATCACTTTTGTTGACCACAGGGCTCATGGCTCAAACGGTAACGTTGAGTCTTCCAGACACCACGGCTCCATCGCGTTCGCTGCTGAAACTTCCCATCTGGATCAGCGATGTGACAGGATTTGGTATCACTTCGCTCAGCTTCAAATTGCGTTTTGATCCCAATGTTTTGGACGCCCTCGGCGCCAATTCCAAAGGGACCATCTCGCAAGCCTGGGGGAATCCGACAACATCGGATAGCGTCGGCCAGATGACCTTGGCGATGGTCGGAACCATGCCACTCACTGGCAAAGGCATTTTGACTTACGTTTTTTTCGATGTCGTCGGTGCAAAGGACGATACAACGTCTATTCATTTTCAATCGATTAGCATCAACGAGGGACGGTTTGCTGCGATCGGAACGCCAGGCAAATTTATTGCGCTGGAGGCCGAACCAACGCCGAATGCGACATTCTCCATGCCCGATACCTCAGGCGATACCGGTAGCATCATCCATCTCCCCATCCGCGTATCCGATTTGTCCCCGTTTCATATCGATTCGCTGCGAATCGGTTTGAGCTACAACAAGTATGTTCTGCACATATCGGAGATCATCACCTCAGCCACCATGACCCAGGGCTGGCAGGATAGTATTGAAACTCAATTGCCAGGGAGTTTCGCATTTTTTTTGAGAGGCAGCACCGCGCTGGTGGATTCCGGCGTTTTGTGCCGCGTTCGATGTGAGCTAAAGGGCAACCCCGGCATGGCTACTCCAATTCATTTTCAGAACATCGCTTGCTACAAAGATACGCTCCGGATTGCCAGTCGGGATGGAAAATTAGCCATTGCCGGCGGTACGGGTACAAAAGCGATCATCTCCATCCCAGATATTTCTGCCGATTCCGGGAGCACTGTCATTGTGCCTGTTTTCATTTCCAAGCTGACGCAACAGGATTCCGTGAGTGCGGTGGCGATGCATCTCCAATTTGACTCGCTGGTTATTCGATACCAAGGCTATAGCATCGCCAATACCCTGCTGGATGGCTGGTTCTGTTCAGCGAACCTGCTGAAGCCCAATCAGCTCAAATTTGGTGGATTCAGCACTTCCTTCATCGTTGGTCAAGGGGTATTGGTGGAGTTCACCTTTCACGTGGTGGGGCGACCAGCCATGCAAACCAGCCTCAGCTTTTTGGATATGATGCTCAATGAGGGGGTTCCATCGTCGACAGCCTTTGGCGGCGTTTTTACTGTGAACTATGTCATTCCAGTGGAATTGAGCGCGTTGAGCGCCCGAAAGGATGGCCGTGATATTGTGCTCACCTGGGAAACCGTGTCAGAATCCAATAATTACGGCTTTGAAGTGGAACGCTCGATCAACGCCGGCCCCTGGCAGGTGATCGGCTTCGTCCCCGGCCATGGCTCCACTACCGTATCGCAGCGCTATTCCTTTCGGGATAAAGGAGTAGGAGTTGGCAGTTATCACTATCGACTCAAGCAGATCGATACGGACGGCCATTTTGTTCGTTCGGCCGCGGTGGAGGTCATTGTGCTCCCTCCTAACGGCTTTTCTCTGGGACAAAATTATCCCAATCCATTCAATCCGATAACGGTGATCCCGTTGGATTTGCCGGAACCAGCGACCATCAAATTGACGCTGTACAATTTGCTCGGCGAGCAGGTGGAGGTGATCGCCTCTGGTCAGTTCGATGTGGGTCATCACCAGATTTTATTCAACACCCAAAATCTGGCTGCCGGATTGTACTTCTACAAATTAGAGACGAAAGATTTCAGCGACGTTAAAAAACTGGTGATATTGAAATAAATCAGGAAGAAACTATGCAGGCTCATATCGGAAAAGCCGTCCGCATCAACGATATTCTCAGTTTAAAATCAGTGCTGCTGGACACCACCATTGCCTCCTGCCTCGGAGCCACGCCCCAATTGGAAGATTTAAAAAGCGTGTTGCAAACCAGCACTAAAATATTTGATGGGATCATTGTCAATCCCGGTCAAATGGAACATCTTTCACATACGCTGGCGGGAAAAAATCGCGCCGCGCCGTTGGTTCGCGTCGATTGGACCAATGCCTATCGCGATCAAAATTTCTGCCTGCCAGTTGCTGATGTGAAGCGGGTGGAGATTTCTTCAGCAGAAGATGTGATGAATCTGGGTGGTTCGGCGGCCGTTGCCACATTGCTCATGGGCTTCGGCGATCAATTTGAAGCCGAAAACATCCGTTCCATTTCCCATCTGCTCCGTTCGGCTTACGAGCTTTCGCTGCCAGTTTTTGTCGATATTCGGCCCATCGGCCCGGCCGTGAGCGACATTAATTTTGAGGACACGATCAAATTGGGCGTATCGTTTATGATGGAGGCTGGCGCCGATGCGCTGATCGTTCCCCTTTGTTCCCCTGCGACCCTTCAATTGATCGGCCATTGGTCCACCGTGCCAGTCATCATTCGCACCGAAAAAATATTAACCGAGAATGAGGTGGATCAACTGTTCGCCTTGAACATGGCGGGAATCCTCTTCAGCGAAAAGACGCTGGAGACCGCTAACCTTCTCCAACAAATTGAGGCAATGAAAAGGCAATTGGCATTGATCGGGGAGAAGTGATGGAAGCATGAGAGCCAATTGTCTCCCTCGCTCCAATTTGCCATAATTCCAAGTCAAATTTGGATGGGAGCCTTCGGCACATTTCAAGAAACGGATATTTCTTCCATCATGCCACTTGCGGAGCCTTAACAGACATTTTTCCATGGATGGATGAGCGGGGCCGTTTGCACCTGCAACAGTGCCCGCATCTTTAAAGATCTGTTTATTTTACCGAAGCTTGGTATCTGATAAAATTCATAGATCGATTTGAGCCAAATAGAAGGAAACGGACGCATGTACACATCACCCGGCAAAGCGGCCCGACTGAACCGGCTGTTCAATTCGAAAGATGGCAAAGCTGTATGTGTGGCGGCTGATCATGGCTGGATGTCCGATCCCACAGAGAATGTGGTGCAGCTTAAGCGCATATTGGAGCAGGTAATCGCTGGCGGCGCCGATGGCGTGCTGATGTCTTTTGGTACGGCGCTGCGATTGGGATATATGTTTCAGGGAAAAGACAAGCCGGCCATTATCATTCGCGCCGATTGGATGAACCTGCCACGATTGGGCGGTGCCAATGTGAGCAATGTTCTGCCAGTAATTAAATTTCGAAAAATGGCGACCTCTCGCGCCAGGGATGCCTTGCAGATGGGCGCTTCGGCGATCACCATCTATTACTTCATCGGCTACAGCGATGAATTTGAAGCCATAAATATCGAGCAGGCAGCCGTATTTGCGCAGGAATGCCGCAACATTGGCCTGCCGCTGATCATTGAGCCCATGGCGGTCGGAGGAATGGTGACTGGGGTAAATATCGCCGAGATATTGATCGCCTCGGCCCGCATTGCCGTGGAGATCGGCGCCGATGCGCTGAAAATCCCGTACACGGGCGATGTGATGACCTTCAAGCAGTTAGTGGATCAGGCCAAAGTGCCAGTGCTGGTTCTGGGTGGCGCCAAATCCGATGTGCCGCGCGATGCGCTGGAACTGGTGGATGAAGCCCTCCGCGCCGGGGCCAGCGGCACGGTGTTCGGCCGCAACGTCACCAAAGCCAAAGATCCGAAAAAAATGGTCGAAGACTTGGTTGCCCTCGTGCATGGCATCAAGACCATCGATGAAATTTTTGAGCCACAGCGCGATAAAAAACTGAAACTGCGCGGCATCTCCCAAAATTGTGTCGGCTGTTTGATCTGTGAAACGGTCTGCAGCCAGTGGCATCAGGGGAAATTTGGCACCGCTGGCGCCCGGCTCTGGATCGAATCCAAACCCATTGAACAGCCCGGGCCGCTGAATAAGGTGCATGTCTGCACCCTGTGCCAGGCCTGTATTGCGCATTGTGAACCAAAGGCGCTGGCTCTCGATGACAAAGGCATTATCCGATTGAACACGAAGCTCTGCAACTTTTGCGGCGTTTGTGCTGAAGTCTGTCCCTCAAAAGTGATCTGGTTCGATGAACAAAACTACCCCGTAATCTGTGACCTGTGCGACGGCAATCCCCAATGCGTCCGCTGGTGCAAGTACGATGCGATTGTCGCAAAATGAGAAATGAAACGGAGATTGAACGGATTCGATAAGGTGGCTGGGATTATTTGATTGTGACGCGTCAACCGTGAGATGGCAAAAGTGATACCACGTTCTTGTTGCGAAATTATCAAAACAAGTTAAATTGTCATGCTGTCCGCCCACTGACTGTTGGCGTAACAACGTTTTTTCTGGGGCTGAGTTTTGTAACAAGAACTACCTAACAACACATCCTTTTCGTCTCTGGTCTGCCGTCTCACGTTTCACGAATAGAAATCCATCGTAATCGGTTCAATCCGTTCGATCCGCGTTCAAAAGATAGAGGAGAATTCAATGTCCCTTCGTGATTGCGGCTACATGAACAATATTTTGAGAGTCAATTTGTCTACCAGCACGTTTACCACCGAAAAGTTAGATGAAAAAATTATGCCTTTGGTCCTGGGTGGCAAAGGCCTCGCCAGTCTCATCCTCTATAATGAACTGGCGCCGAACACCCACGCTTTGGCCCCGGAAGTCCCATTGATTTTCGCCGTGGGCCCATTGACCGGAACGACCGCGCCGACGGCTGGCCGGTTGGGCGTGTTCACCAAAAGCCCGGCCACTGGCACGATCCTGGATTCCTACGCCGGGGGCTTTTTCGGTCAAATCATGAAATGGGCTGGCTACGATGCCATCATTATGACCGGCAAAGCCGATCGGCCCAAGGTCCTGGTGATCGATAACGACCAGGTACGATTGGACGATGCTGATGATATCTGGGGCCTGGGTACCATGGCGGCGACGGAGAAGCTGCGGGCAAAATATGGCGCCGATTTCAGGACGGCGGTGATTGGCCCAGCCGGGGAGCGATTGGCGCCCATTGCTGGTATTTTCTGCGATCTGAGGACTGCTGGTCGCGGCGGCGCTGGAGCCGTGATGGGTTCAAAAAACCTAAAGGCCGTGGCCGTTCGGGGCACCGGTGCCGTGGCGGTCCATGACCCCGGCATGTTTCAGGAGATGGTGTGGGTGGCCAATCGCATGTTGCGCATGAGCTCTCAGATCAAACGCATGCGGGACCATGGCACCGCCAATATCGTGGAGCTGATCAATGCCGCCGGCGGTTTGCCAACGCGCAATTTCCAGCTCGGGCAGTTCGAGGGGCATAAGGCGCTCTGGGGCGAAACCTGGAGCCAGGAATACTGGAAAGAATCGGCCGCCTGTTTCGGCTGCGGCATCGGCTGCACCAAGATCGCCCAGCATAAAAAATACGGCTTCCGCATCGATGGGCCAGAATACGAAACCATCTTTGCCGTGGGCAGCAACTGTGGCATCTCCGATCGCGAAGCCATTATCGAAGTGAACTATCTTTGTGATGATTACGGCATTGATACCATCAGCACCGGGGTGATCATCAGCTTTGTAATGGAGCTTTTTCAGCGGGGCATGGTGGAGGAGACGGATCTGGATGGAATTGAAGCGAAGTTCGGCAGTGGCGAGGCTGTGGTGGCATTAACCAAAAAAATCTGCACCGGGGAGGGCATCGGCCAAAAACTGCAATATGGGGTGAGAGAATTCAGCAAAAATTTCCCTGGCAGCGAGGGATTTGCCATGCACGTCAAGGGGCTGGAGATGCCGGGCTATCTGCCGCGGGGCGCCAAGGGCGTGGGCTTGAGCTACGCCATCTCCGAGCGCGGCGCTTGCCATCTCCACGGCTCGCCACTGAGCGAATTGATGGGCGGCGCAGATCCTTTGGCCATATCGGGCAAAGCCGCATTGTTCAAAATGAACCAGCTCGATATCGCCGTCATCGATTCCGCCATCCTCTGCTATTTCACCAAATTCGGCTTCACGCTGAAAGAGGTCTGGCAGATGATCAATCCCTGTACTGGCTTCAATTACCGCAATCCCCGCGAGCTGGAAAAAGTGGGGGAGCGCGCTACTACGCTGGCGCGAATGTTCAATGTGCGGGAGGGCTTCACCAAAAAGGATGACACATTGCCGGCACGGTGTCTCACCGAGCCGCTGCCCGCTGGCCCAGCTAAAGGCCATATTGTGGAACTGGATGAAATGCGGTCGGAATATTATCAACTGATGGGCTGGGATGAAAATGGCGTGCCAACCCCAGAGCGGGTGAGGGAATTGGGATTGGAGGAGATTTGTCGGTAGCCAGTGGGCTGTGATCAGTTATCCGTGATCAGTTGTCAGTGATCAGTTATCAGTGGGGCAGTGATCAGGGTGTCTCAGGCGAATTGGCGAGATAAGGCGAAACGTAAAGAATAGGGGCCATGGGCATCCATCGCCGGTTATTCTGAGGAGCGAAGCGACGAAGAATCCCTTTCAAGTAACGCGCTTCAGTTCATGAAAAGGAGGGATTGTTCGCTCCCTTCGGTCGCTCAGCATGACACGTGCTGCGCAAGGAGGAGATTCGATTTGTCATCGATAGGAATGCAGGAATCTTTTGTTTGAGGCTCGATCGGCTGAGGGGAGCCTTGACTTGACAGCGCCAGCGCTCCCTCGCCGGTCATTCTGAGGAGCGAAGCGACGAAGAATCTCTTCCAAGTAACGCACTTCAGTTCATGAAATGGAAGGATTGTTCGCTCCCTTCGGTCGCTCAGCATGACACGTGCTGCGCAAGGAGGAGATTCGATTTGTCATCGATAGGGATGCAGGAATCTTTTGTTTGAGGCTCGATCGGCTGAGGGGAGCCTTGACTTGACAGCGCCAGCGCTCCCTCGCCGGTCATTCTGAGGAGCGAAGCGACGAAGAATCCCTTTCAAGTAACGCGCTTCAGTTCATGAAAAGGAGGGATTGTTCGCTCCCTTCGGTCGCTCAGCATGACACGTGCTGCGCAAGGAGGAGATTCGATTTGTCATCGATAGGAATGCAGGAATCTTTTGTTTGAGGCTCGATCGGCTGAGGGGAGCCTTGACTTGACAGCGCCAGCGCTCCCTCGCCGGTCATTCTGAGGAGCGAAGCGACGAAGAATCCCTTTCAAGTAACGCGCTTCA
>Ga0209162_1000023_pt1 | contig 138603 bp, 110 predicted proteins | sample YNPNPMetaG_FD_187121 | JGI IMG/M metagenome (GOLD analysis project Ga0209162, IMG submission 187121) | Anoxygenic and chlorotrophic microbial mat microbial communities from Yellowstone National Park, USA - YNP NP MetaG (SPAdes) (version 2) ...
CAAGCGTCCCGCTCACCGGCAGGTAGTCGTGCGGCGCGACGGCGCTCCCGTCCACGGCGGCGTAATCCACGCTCACGGTGAACGCCGACGGGTGGCTCAGCGTCACCGTGACCCGGGCGTCGCCCGCACCCTCGTTTGTCTCATAGACTGCCTGCGCAAAGCCCACCGCAGGCGGTCCATCGTCGTCCACAATGGTGACAATGCTCTGCCCGCCCTCGATAACAGCTCGCACCGCATCGCTCAGCAGTACGCGACAGCCTTCAGGTCCTTCTGCTATGTTATCATCGCTTATAGACACAGTAAAAGTGAGCACAGTTGCGCCTGGCCCGAAGACGAGAGTTCCGCTGACAGCGGCATAATCACTGCCTGCCTGCGCTGCCAGGTCGGACGTGGAATAATCTACGGTTGTAGTGATCCAGGGAATGGCGTCCAGGGTTACTGTAACAATCGCCTGCCCGGCATCTTCGTCCACTTCGTAGCTCCCGCTGGAAAAAGCCACCCGTGGCAGGCGCACATAGCCGGTGACGACGGCACTGTTGTTGAAAGGCCCCATATCGTGGGTTATGGTGACTGCAGTGGTGGTAATGACAGCGCTATTAGCAACCGCAACATCTGTGACCGCCCCTGTGGTTACTATTCCAGAGACAAATATCGTGCCCCAGGCGCCCGGTGAGAAGTCAGCCACCTGCCAGGCGTAAGTAATGCCGCCGGTCGAGGTGACAGTGACCCCGCTGCTGGCCCAGGTAACCTCTGTCAGGAAGGCAGGGATAACATCGGTGATCAGGACGCCGGTGGCGGCGCCCGGGCCGTAGTTGGTGTACAACAATGTATAAGTCAACGCCTGACCTGGTACAGCGATGGCGGGCACAACCGACTTGGTGAGCGCAAGGTCGGCCACAGCCACCACCAGAGTCTCCACAGAACTATGGTTATCACTCTGGTCCGGGTCGGGCGTGACCGCACCTATCGAGGCAGCATTTAAGATCAGGCCACCGGTCAGCGGGGCACTGGCTGTAATGACAATAGATGAAGCACTTCCCGCCGTAAGGGCGGAGCGTGTGCAGTTAACCGTGCCATTGTTGTGGTTGCAGCTCCAGCCGGAGCCGGAGGCACCCCCATACGCCACACCGTCAGGCAAAACATCAGTGACCAAGAGCTGTCTGGCCAGGCTGGGACCGTCGTTTCTGATGTTCAGCGTATAAGTGAGCCGTGACAAGACACCGACCGGGTCGGGCCTGTCTTCTTTGACGATGCTGAGGTCAGCCTGTGTCAGCACCGGTGTGGTTACCATTGCAAAAGCAGTGATACCCTGAGCACAGGAGAGCCACACCGTATTGGTTATGTAAGCATCTTCGACCGATTCGTCCAGGAAGAGCACAAGAGTGACACCATGTCTGGCGCCGATCTCGAGTATATCCAGGGTCCAGGTAATGACTCCGCTCTGTGGGCCTGTGTACGGCAGCGTCGCGGTGACCAGGGTCGTGCCGGCCGGCAACATATCGGTGATGAGTACACCGGTGGCCAGAGCAGCTCCCTGGTTGGTCAACACAATAGTGTACGTCAGGGCCTCTCCCGCCAACGCTGCCGATGGGTTAACACTTTTCAGCACCGCGAACCATGGCGCATAGACTTCTATAGTTTTACTTACCGTGTCCGAATAGCCACACGAGTCGGTCACAGTCAACGTAACGGTATACAGGCCGGACGACGCATAGGCATGATCTGCCATGGCACCCTCGCCACGTGACCTATCTCCAAAATCCCAGCTCCAGGAGATAAGGGGTGGGCCATCGGTCGTGCCTGTGCCTGTGAAACGGACGGTTGAACGAACCGTTACGGTGGGGGGGTTGTAATCGAAGCCAGCAATGAGCGTCGGGGGCACCAGCGCGGTCTCCAGTGCAGCCCCGAACTCACTGCTGACTCCCTGGGTGCTGGTGACGACGCGGTAGGATTCATTGAGCAGGCCCGTCTGACAGGTGGTTACGACAAAAGCCACCTGCCTGCTCTCACCAAAGGGGACCTGCGAGATTGTCCAGCTTACAAAGCCGCCTGCCATCAGCATCCCTCCGGTGAGGTAGTGCGCCCCCTCGGGCAGGCGATCGGTCACGACAACACCAGAGGCAATACCCTGTCCCGTGTTGGTGATGGAGAGGATATAGGTAAACGGAACGCCGGCGATAAGCGGTCCGACCGCCTGCTTGGTCAACGTAAGGGCTGGCTGATTTACAATGAGGTGCGTCACAGGGGACGTGTGGGTGACGATCGGTTCGCTGTTAATGAAGGCCTGGTGGGTAATGATAGTGCCGCTTGTAGCCGTGACGGCCGGAGCCATCACAAGCGTAATGGTGACCGTGGCGCTGGTGGGATACAACCGTCCCACCGTGGCGGTGACCTGCCGGCCGGTGACCTGGATGTTTCCCTGTCCGGCATTGTACGTGATAAGCTCTGTAGCATCCGGCAGCGTATAAGTGACAACGATGTTATCCACGTAGCGGTAGCCGGTGCTGGAGATGGCAAGCAGGTAAGTCAGCGGCGTGCCGGCTATAACCTGGCTGCCGGCCGGGGGCGCCGTGGTTTGCACAAAGGATAAAGCAGCCTGCAGATCGAAACTTGTCTTCATTCTGGCTGCAGCCCGATACTCTGTTTCTATGGAAGGCGGGCCATAGGCGGTATTGGCGCAGATTCCGAAAGCAAGTTGAGCTCTCCCTTCCGGGAGCAGCGTGGGAATGTCTGCCACCACCCAGGGGACCAGATTATAACTATCTGCTCCACCGTAGTCCGTGATCGCGTTTGTCGGGTTGAGCAACTCCTCCCGGACCCTGGTGTCGGATGAGGGGTTGGGATAACGGGGATCGCTGTCCGGCACAATCCCGTAACCTCTCCAGCTCCCCTCAAGCAGAGAGATACCGATGGCGAACCCCCGGTAGGGCTGGATATTATAATCCGTAACATACACCAGTCGCCGTGACGGATCGTAGAAACCCAGGTCTCCAACAGCATGATGCGCGGCGTCAAGGTCAATCATATACAGCATGCGCCCGCCCGTGAGGGAGATGTTGCCGGTGTTACGCAACTCCAGCTCCATAATCACACAGTTGTTGGTCGAGGTGGCCAGTGTCCTCTGTGTGATCTCGTACGAGAGCACCCTGCTTGCGTACACAACACGGGTATCCTCGTTGTAAAGCTGGTAATGATTGTCCGGAGCAGTGTAAAGAGTGATCGGCGTTCTGGGGGCAAACTCACCCTGCACGGCGACATCCACAGAGCCAGCCGGGTGTTGATCGAACATCACGGCGATGGTCGTGGCATCGCCATAAGGGGGTGTCTGGTCCACCTGATTGCGGCCGTTATCGCTACGGAATCGATCGGTGATCCTGCTATCATTCCACACGCTCATCTGATGGGTGGTGGCTGCGGTGTGATAAACTTTAGTGGCACTGGTTATGATCGCTGCCGGCACCACTTCAGGTGGGGCAGCCAGTACCTCCGGAGCAGGGCGGGATATCCCAAGCAACAACACAAAGACAGCCAGACCACCCGTGGCGACAGAAAAGATGATCCTTAACAGATATGCGGGCATCACCGCCCCTGCTAATCTCCGGAGCCGATATGCGGACTTTGAGGGAAAGAGCCTGTTGCCCATCAAACCTGACGCTGCGTAACAGCCAATATGGCATTACCCGCAAAAATCATCACAACAGCGCAGACCATCGGGGACACGGACTTTACAGGTAACTACCTGCGTGCCGGCTAAAGTCGCCCGCCACAGGCCTTCGGCCTGCGGTCGGCCTGCGCCGACCGGGGGCGTTGGCCTGCGCCGACACCCGGCACAGCGTGCCCAGGAAGGCTGATTTCCAATCAGCGCATGGCGGCAGGCCAATCGGGTAGGTAGTTACCTTTAGACAAATACGGTTGAAGATTTCACGGCTATAGATCGCGTCTTACGGTAAGCCACCCCCTCGTTATAATTTTACCATAAAAATCCTTCCCGTGTGTGAGTATTGCGTGTCCGTTACGTTTACATCCTGGAGAGCCGGTGATTATCACATGTTGGTACCGGCTGCCAGGTTATGCCCCGGCGAGTCTGCTGATTGGAATCGGCTTCTTCAGAAGCTCCGCGCCGACGTGCCTGGTCGGCGAAGGCCGGCCACCGGCCGCAGGCGAAACACGCGCACTTGCAGATTGAGAAGTATGAGGTTAACATGCCGGCACATGAGAGCACACCGACCGGGCCAGTCTCTTGACTATGCGCCGCGTGGATCACGATCCACACGGGCCGGGTGCTGGCCGCCGACCGCCGCCGGATTATCCGGCGGGCACCTCAGGCCGAGGCGTAGAATCCAGTTATGCGTATCTCACACTCGCGTGCGAACCTGACGCTCTCACCAGGGTCCCGAGGCCAGTTTCCTTGCGCTCTTACGGTTGACGGAGTGGATGAGCAATGGCTGTTTATCTTGGCGTGTTCCTCCTGTCGGCTGCCACACTGACCTTCGAGGTCTGTCTGACACGTATCCTGGCGGTCGCTCAGTTCTACCACTTCGCCTTCATGATTATCAGCCTGGCATTGCTGGGGTTCGGGGCCAGCGGTACCTTTTTGAGCATCTACCCACGCTTTATTGCCTGGAGCAGGCGGGACCCCCTCCGTTTACTGACTCTCTGCGGCTGGGGCTTTGCCCTCACAGTCCTGGGTTCTTACCTGCTTATGTTATACCTCCCCTTCGACTCCTTTCGCATCGCGCATGAGCGGCGGCAGTGGCTTGTGCTGGCATTGCATTACCTGGCACTGGCAGGCCCGTTTTTCTGGAGCGGTCTGGCGGTGTGTGCGCTCCTTGCCACGCGTTCCAAAGCAACCGGCCCGACATACGCTGCCAATCTGGCCGGCTCAGCCGTGGGGTGTCTGCTGGCTGTGCTGCTTCCCTCCGGATTCGGGGGTGAGGGGACCGTGCTCTTCTGCGCGGCTACAGGGGGTCTGTCTGCTCTGGCATTCCAGTGCGCAAACAGGACACTTTGCGCGTCACGCGATATACTTATCAGATTGCTCCATAGCCTGCCGGTGTTCGCCCTGCTTATCGCCTCTTGCTCCCCTCCGTCATTCTTTGAAGTTCGCCTTTCCCCCTACAAGAGCCTGAGCTATGCTCTGCTCTATCCTGATGCGAAGCTGATCTTTCGGCAGTGGAACGGCTTTTCGCGAGTGGACGTGATCGAATCTCAGGCCATTCGCAGCCTGCCCGGCCAGGGCTTTCGCTGCCCTGAGCTACCGCCACCCCAGTTGGGCCTGACGGTTGACGGCGATGATCTAAGCCCGATCAGCCATATCGCTCCAGGTTTTACTTCGGCCTCCTTCACCGATTGCCTGCTGGGCGCGCTCCCGTATCGGCTGCGTCTGGACGCCAATGTATTGATCCTGGAACCACGCGGCGGGTTTGATGTCCTGGTCGCGCTTGCGGAGGGCGCACAACATGTAACAGTCGTGGAAGCCAACCCGCTCATCGTCGAGGCAGTACGCGCACAGGGAGAATGGGCCGGCAATCTATACGATGACCCGCGTGTGAAAGTGATGATCGAGGAGGGGAGGGCCTACGCCCGCCGGACACGTGAAAAATTTGATGTGATCGTGCTCTCACTTGCTGTACCACAACGTACCGTCACTTCCGGCGCCTACAGCCTTTCTGAGGACTACCGCTACACTGTTGAGGCCTTCACCGACTACCTGGCCAGGCTGGACACCGGAGGGCTGCTGGTTGTAACCCGGTGGCTTCAGGTGCCACCCTCCGAGTCCATCCGGGCTTTCGCGTTGACCGTGGAAGCGCTTGAACGGGCCGGCTGGGACGCCAGGAGCAGCATTGTAGCTCTGCGCAGCTACCAGCAGATGCTCATAATGGCACGTCGGGGCGCTTTCACCGGGGAGGAACTGCTGACCGTGCGCTCGTTCGCTGCTTCACGCGCATTCGACCTTGTTTACCTGCCCGGCATCCGCCCAGACGATGAGGGCATCAATCGCTATAACGTGTTGCCGGAGCCGTCTTACTATCAGGCCTGTATAGGGCTGCTGGAGGCACAGGACAGGGATGCCTGGTACCGGGCCTATCCCTTCGACGTCAGGCCGCCCACCGATAACCGCCCGTTCTTCGGCCATTTCTTCAAGTGGCAACAGGCGCCACAGGTACTGGAAATGGCCGGCCACACCTGGCAACCCTTCGGAGGGGCAGGCTACTTTGTGCCGCTGGCGCTGCTGGTGCTGGCATCAGGCGCAGCGGGAGTGCTGATACTGGCGCCGTTGATGTTGAGAGCAGGCCTCAAGGGAGGAGGTCCGGTCGGGGCAACCCTGGGATATTTTGCACTATTAGGCGTGGGGTATATGTGCGTGGAGATTCCACTCTTGCAGCGGTTTATCCTGTTCCTGGGACACCCGGCCTATGCTATGGCTGCGGTGCTCTTCGCGCTGTTGGTGTTCTCCGGACTGGGCAGCCTGATCTCATCCAGAGTACCGCTGAGGCCAACACTGGTGCTGTTGCCCGCGCTCGTAACGATTTACGCGTTCGGGCTGCCGGCTGTGCTCAGGGCAGCGTTGGGCCTGCCTCTGGGTGGGCGACTGGTTATCACCACGATAGCACTGGCCCCACCTGGCCTGTTGATGGGTATCCCTTTTCCCAAAGGGCTGACGCTGTTCGGGCAATACCGGCCGGAGCTGATCCCCTGGGCCTGGGGGACTAACGGCGCAGCCTCAGTGGTGGCATCGGTCCTGGCCGCACTGCTGGCGCTATCGTGGGGGTTCCTGGCCGTGCTGGTACTGGGGGCACTCTCTTACATGGGAACGTGGCTCACGGTGGCGGCCATCCGTGCTCCCGGCTCTCCTTAACCCCCGAGCCGGTGAGCGGCACAAAGGCCACCCCTCCCATGTTGAAAGCCTGCAACTCTCCACCCGGGCGCTTGACGAACTTCCATAGCGTCTGGTAACCACCCGGAGGGCCGACCGGGATCACCATACGCCCTCCCTCGGCAAGCTGGTCTACAAGTGGCTGCGGGACATGATCGGGAGCAGCAGTTACGATAATGGCATCGAAAGGGGCATATTCCTGCCAGCCGTAGTAGCCATCGCCTTCTTTACAGTGGATGCTCTTATACCCCAGACTCTCCAGCCGCTCGCGGGCGCTCCTGGCCAGCGCAGGGATGATCTCTATGGTGTAGACATCCACGCCGGGGATCTCGGCCAGGATGGCTGCCTGGTAACCGGAACCTGTACCGATTTCCAGCACCCTGTCCCCCTCTTTCAGCTCGAGTAATTGGGTCATCAGCGCGACGATGTACGGTTGGGAGATGGTCTGGCCGTAACCAATAGGGAGGGGGTAGTCGCCATAAGCGTGGTCGCGTTGATCTTCGGGCACGAAGAGATGGCGGGGCACCGTGCGCATCGCCTTCAGTACACGTTCGTCTGTGATGCCGCGTTTTTCAATCGTCTCGATCACCATTATCTCCCTCTGCTGAGCAAAGACAGCAGCCTCCTCGTCCGATGCCGGCACAGTTGAGCTGACGCCAGGTGGGGGTGTGCAGGCCGGGCTGAGGGCGGCGAGCAAGACTATGACCAATAACAGGGCAGACGTCAGGTTCAGGGTCATACATTTCCTGAACATCGCTCCGTCCTTTCCACAACGGCAAGAGTAGCGGCGCTGTCGGCGCGTGTGCCTTCCCTTGTATCTGACCGATCCCCTGCGATGGTGGTTACAGTATCTTGTTAGCGGGTCACCAGCGCTACACAGAACAAATTGTACTTCAAAACCGGCTGCCTGCCAACCGAATGTACCCGTCTGGTAACTACCTGCCCGGTCGGCGAAGGCCGACCGCAGGCCGAAGGCCTATGGCGGGCGACTTTAGTCGGCACGGAGGTAGTTACCCCGTCTGAAGATAATGGTCTGCGGGTGATCGTATACGGAGAAGCTCTCGTCCAGGCGCCCTGTCCGCAGCACGAGAGAGGAATCCGGCCAGCATTGCTGAGGCAGCGAGAAGCCCAGCCCGGCAGTGGGGTCGCTGGCCAGGGTGAGTGGCCCCAGGCCCGGGTAGCGCCAGAAGCACGCCACAGGTTCGAAGCCCAAAGCGCCCGTGAAGAGTAAACGGTAATACCGGGCCATCATCGGATAGCGTGCTGGCCATCGCGCCAGGCTTCCATACCCTCGCTGACTGGCAATCACTATGTAATCCGTCTGGGCCAGTATTTGTTCTATGACCTTCCATTTCTCCGGCCCTTCCTCCTCGAAGACAGGCAGCACCAGCATCCGATAGCCCTCTGCTCTCAGCGGCAGGGGATGGTCCCATTCCTCCACAGCGATTGTCGCCCCGGCCGGGACATGTTTGTAGAACCATTCAGAGGCAGCAATCCAGGGATGAGGAGAGCGGTATATGTTGACAAACGCCAGGCAGTAACAGAGACAGAAGAAAGCCAATGGCAGGGAATAAAAAACACCCCAGGGTATCAATTCAGTCACCCGCAGTGGTGGCAGGGCAGAAACCATTTTACCTGCGCGCGCAGCATAAAGTACCAGGACTGGCACAAAAGGGAGCAGGTAACGTGGGAATCTGGCGTATAGCGCACCGAAGAAAGCCAGCCCTGGCACCACCCAGCTCAGCACCACCCACTCCGCCTGCGCGAGTGGCTTGCGGACCGCTTCCCAAAGCGTGCAAAATAATCCCCCGACAGCCGCCAGTGTCAGAGGTAACCCCATGCCCCACAATAATTGGGCTGCCGGATACAGGTAGGGCCAGGTGGCATGGTACTGGCGGGTGTATGGCACATCCAGAGCACCGGAAGCGATGGCGGCCTGTTCCATCACGTTGTGGAGGAAGATCGAGGGATTGCGTATCACAAAAGGATTGGTGAGGGCAAATGTCGCCAGCAGAGCTGCCCCTGCCTGGAGGCCGCGTCGCAGTCTTGACCGGCCATCCGGCAGAAGCGCACATGCCACGCCCACCGGAAATATCAGCAGTGCTGCGCTGGATTTGGTGCCCACCGCCAGGCCAGCCCACACCCCGGCCAACAGGGCGTTATCCAGACGGCCGCTCCGGGCCAGCCGTGCAGAGAAAAGGATGGCGCCGGGTGCAAAGGAGGCAAGCAGCGTATCGGCCGTGTAAAAATGAGCCTGCTGTATATGCAGGAGCGTCAGAGCCATCAGGGTCGCTCCCAACAATCCCCACTGCACGCCATAGACGTTCCGCCCCAGCTCGAAGGTGAGGGCTACTGTCAACACCTCAAACAGCGCTCCCAACACCCTCCCCACCATCAGCATATTCCCGGCACCACGCAATCCGCCTGTCAGAGCCAGCAGATAAAGTGACAGGTGACCATAGGCAAAATCAGGTGCTACTGCCAGTGGATTCATCATGTCAGGCCAGCGGAGGCTCTCGGCGACGCCGACAATGTACCGCTCGTCAGGATGTGCCGCGATACCACCGTCCCAGTTCAGACCAGTCAGCCGCAATGCCGCTGCAACAAGCAACGTCACCAGCACCGGGGCACGTTTGAGCATTGCGGATCGCCGCACCGCCCCTATCATACCAGCGCTTTCTCCAACGCCTCGGCAACGGAGCGCACAGGGATGACCTCGATGCCCTCCGGGAGCGGCTCCGTACCCCGGCGCACCGAACGTGGCAACAAACAGCGGCGGAAGCCCAGCCTTGTCGCTTCCTTGAGGCGCGGAATAGTCTGACTCACAGCCCGCACTTCGCCGGAAAGTCCGACTTCGCCGATCACAGCCAGGTCCGCAGCTACCGGCCTGTCGCGCACGCTTGAAGCAATGGCCAGCGCGATGGCCAGGTCCGCTGCCGGTTCGCGCACTTCCAGGCCTCCGATCACGTTGGCAAAGACATCCTGGTCGAAGAGGCGCAAGCCCACCCGCCGTGAGAGCACCGCTGTGATCAGCAGCAGCCGATTGAGGTCAACGCCGTTTGCCGTGCGGCGCGGATGGCCGAAGCTGGTGTGACTGGCAAGTGCCTGCACCTCAACAAGCAAAGGGCGTGTGCCCTCCATCGTCACCGCAATGGCCGATCCAGGTGCGTTGACCACGCGCTCGGCCAGAAATACCTCCGAGGGATTCGGCACTTCAACCAGGCCACGCTCGCGCATCTCGAAGACCCCCACCTCCGAGGTGGCGCCGAAACGGTTTTTGACCGAACGGAGCAGCCTGTAGCTGTGGAAAACGTCTCCTTCCAGATAGAGCACTGTATCCACTATATGTTCCAGCACCTTCGGCCCGGCGATGGCTCCCTCTTTAGTCACATGGCCAACCAGAAATACGGCCGTGCCGGAGGTTTTAGCCCACCACTGGAGCCGCGCCGCCGCCTGCCGCACCTGACTGATCGAACCTGCCACGGAGGTCAGCTCCTCCAGATACACGGTCTGAATGGAGTCCACAATCATCACCGACGGATTGAGGCGCTCCGCGTGACTCAGAATGGCTTCCAGATTGGTCTCGGTCACGACGAACAGGTTATGGCTGCGGATGGCAAGCCTGTCGGCGCGCATCTTGATCTGGCGGACCGATTCCTCGCCAGAGACGTACAACACCGGGCGCCCGGTGGTCTCCGTCATCAAGCCGGCCACCTGGAGCAACAACGTGCTCTTACCTATCCCCGGGTCACCTCCGACCAGGATAAGCGATCCAGGCACCACGCCACCGCCCAGCACACGGGAGAACTCCTCCAATGGCAGCGGCATACGCCTCTCCTCCTCAGATTCGATCTCCGTGAGGCGTTGAGGTTCGCCGGTGACAACGACTGACGGTCTCGTCTCCTGGGCCGCCGGCCGTTCGATCACCTCGATCATGGTGCCCCATTCCCCACAACCCGGACACCGTCCCATCTCCCGCGGAGCCGTCCGTCCGCAGTTCTGGCACACCCATTGCGTGCGCGTTTTATTCATCCATCTCCTGTCTGCAAACGCGGCAGCTTACGCACCCGGCTTCAATCTGCCACAGGCATCCCCGTCACACATTGTACCAGAACGTCTTTGCGGACGCAAATTGCTGTCCCCGTGGGTGTTCGAAGCAGAGTAACTGCCTACCCGGTTGGCCTGCCGCTATGCGCTGAGTGGAAATCAGCCTCCCCGTGCACGCTATGCCAGGCATCGGCCTGCGCCGACGCTCCCGGCCGGCGCAGGCCTGTGGCGGGGTACGGGCGAGGCTACTGTCCGAAAAACGTAACCGACGCATCCCTATGCGTCGGCACATCCCCGCTTATCAAAGCGCCTGATAACATGCGTGGGGCAGGCTTTCCTGCCTGCCAGCAGCCTGAAAAAGCTGCTCCACGTGCGGCTTTTGCCACAATGCGATAAAATAGAACACGGGCCGGCCGTTTCAGGACCAGCCCGTGCTCACTTGTGTCAGGCGGAAGGGGAGGGATTCGAACCCTCGGTGGCCATAAAGACCACAACGGTTTTCGAGACCGTCCCGTTAGGCCGCTCCGGCACCCTTCCGGGTTATCTTTGCGTACGCAGCGAGGAAAAGAAACGTTCCAGCAAGGCCTGGGCTTCTTCAGCCAGCACGCCCCGGGTGACGGCTACCCGATGATTGAATCGGGGATCTCTTAACAACTCGACTACCGAGCCGGCCGCGCCCGCTTTCGGGTCATCAGCACCGTATACCAGGCGGGAGAGCCTGGCCAGGACCATCGCTCCTGCGCACATCGGGCACGGCTCCAACGTGCAGTAGAGTGTTACCCCTGCCAGGCGCCAGCTACCCAGCACACGCGCCGCTTCCCTGAGCGCAAGCATCTCCGCGTGAGCGGTGGGATCGGCATCAGCTTCTCTGCGGTTATGTCCGCGTCCGATGACTGTGTCGTCGAACACAGCCACCGCCCCTACAGGCACATCCCCGTGGGCCGGCGCCAGCGCCGCCTCCGCCAGTGCCTCGCGCATCCATCGCTCGTCGTACACGATATTATTATAGCACGCCGGCAGCCGTTGTCCAGCCCTCGGTGCAGGGTAACTGCGAACAGTTGCCCTACAGCGCAGGCCGGACTATTTGAGCTTTTTGCTGAACAGTGCTAAACTTGTGAGCAACCAGAGGAAGCCGAGCGCCAGCAAAATCAATGCCTGTCTGGCCAGCGCCGTCAGGCTGAGGCCTTTGAGAAACAGGCCACGCGAAATCGTGATGAAGTGGGTCGTCGGCAGAAGGGAGGAGATAGCACGCATAAGCGGCTCGTTTGAGACAGGCAGGATCAGCCCGGCAATGAAGAAACTGGGGATGAAAAAAATGGTCAGGATGAGGAACATCGCCGTCTGCTGGTTCTTCACCAGGCTGGAGATGACCAGGCTGATTCCCATGCTGGCGAGTAAATAATCGGCTGCCAGCAGAAGGAAATCCAGCAGACGGCCCCGGAACGGCACGCGAAACCATACGGTCGCCACAAGCCATGCCAGGATCACGCTTCCCATACCGCTGACCGCATAGGCCAGCAGTTTGCCGCACAGATATTCGATGCCGCGCACCAGCGTGGCGATCAGCCCCTCGAACGAGCCGGTTTCCTTCTCCCGGGCCAATGCCAGGGCCAGTGCCAGCGCCGGCATGCACAGGATCACGGCCATCATCCCCGGTACCATGCTGACCAGCGACTTGAGCGCTTCATTGTACCAGGCACGGCTGCTGACCTCTATCCCTGCACTGAAAGCGCTCTGTTGCTGCGCGGCGAAGGCTTTCACCCGACTTTCCAGGAGGCCGATGAACTGACTGGCGGTGACGGCATCCGCACCGTCCACAATGCACTGGACCTCGGCCGGGGCACCGCTCAACACGGCGGCCGCGAATCCGCGCGGGATGACCAGCACCGCATCAACCATCTCGCGGGCAAACATTGTCTCTAAGGGAGCATCTTCATCAAAGTATGCCACTACGACCAGGTCACCATCAGCGGTCAGCCTGGAGATCAAATCGCGTGAGAGGGGGGTATGATCCAGATCACGGACAGCAATGGCCATCCGTTCCACGTCTAATGAAAAGACATAGGAGAGCGTGATCAGCAGGAATGCCGGCGCGATGGTGACCAGGAATAACATCCGTCCGTCACGGGCGATATGACGGAACTCCTTGTGCGCGACAGCCAATGCTCGACGGAGAGAAATCATCAGTTCAATTATAGACGGACTTATGAAGACCGCAAGTATCCCATGATTTTTGGCCTCAAGGATCGCGGGCGTGATCTCAAAGACCCCTGTCATGCGCTATGGACGAGTACCAGACCATGTACAATGATGAAATGGAACACAAAGCCTCTATTCTCGTGGTAGATGACGAGCCACGTCTGTTAGAAAGTGTGCAGCAGATACTGGAAGCAGCAGGATACCGGGTACTGCTCGCCGGCGACGGCATCGAGGCCCTGGGAATGCTCAAGGAGGAGCCGGTAGAGCTGATCCTGGCCGATGTGGCCATGCCGCGTATGAACGGCTATCAACTGTATGAGCGCGTGCGTCAGAATCCCGACTGGCTATACATCCCCTTTGTCTTCTTGAGTGCCCGCTCATTGGATAGCGATGTCCGCTACGGCAAAGAACTGGGAGCCGATGACTACCTGACCAAGCCCTTTGAACCGGCCGACCTGCTGGCCACCGTGCGCGGCAAACTGCGGCGGGCCAGCCAACTGCTGACCCTCCGGTCCGGGCGACTTCCGGATAACCGGACCGCGGAGGCCGGCATGCTTATCCTTGGCAGACTGCGCATTGACACCCAACAATTCTGCGCCTGGCTTGATGAAAGGCCGCTTTCACTGTCGGTCAAGGAGTTCACACTGCTGGAATACCTTGCCAGACATGCCAACCAGGTACACTCCCCTCAGGAACTGGTGCGCATCACCCACAATCTGGAGACCGATCCGGTTGAAGCAGGCGCACTGTTGCGCCCCCTGATCCGCTCCCTGCGCCGCAAACTGGGCTATCAACCAGGTGATATGGGCTGCATCGAAAATGTGCGCGGTGTGGGATATCGGCTTGTCCAGCCGTGACCTGTCCCCCTGACTCGCCGCGCCCCCGCATTCACCACATTTCTGCACGCAATCCACCCACAACCTCCTCACTCCGTCCATAGATTCGCACGTCGCAAGGTGCTAACATAAGGCTGAACCCGCTGCCAGGCGGTAGTAGCAGCACTTTTTGCGCTGTGGAGTGAGGACGATGTGCAGGCGGTTGCTGGGGTTACTTGCCGTAATGATGCTGGTGAGCGTGGGCTTCCTGGGGGACTCGCTGATCGTGCATGCACGCGACCAGGAAGAGTACTCCGCCGAAGCGGAAGCCCACGATCTTCACGATGACGCTTTCGTTGCACCGGATGTGGCCGGCTTCCACGGGATGACGCGCCAGAGCAGTGATCTTGTGGTGCCGGGATACTATCAGACCAGCGAGTACATGATCGGCACAGTGGCTGTGGGCATTGTGCTTGTAGAGAGCGACGGGAGCGTTGATCCCTCTACCGAGGACTGGAGCGCCGGGGAGAAGCTCACAGTCTTCAACGAGATTATGGCCGCTCTGGATTGGTGGGCTGCACTTGAACCGAGAGCGCGCCTGAGCTTCGTCTATGACGACCACTTCACAGAGCCGTTACCCACCGGATTTGAGCCGATCTCCCGTCCCCACACCGACCAGCAGTACTGGATCGCCGATGCAATGGCTGCCCTGGGTTATCGGAACAGCTCGTACTTTGCCAGTGTGCGCGACTATAACAACGACTTGCGGCAAACTTACCACACCGACTGGGCTTTCACCATCTTCGTAGTAGACAGCTCTGCTGACCCCGATAACCGTTTCAGCGACGGCTATTTTTCCTACGCCTATCTGGGCGGGCCATTTATGGTAATGACTTACGGCAACGGTAACTACGGTCCACACAATATGAGGGCTGTAGCAGCTCACGAAATCGGGCACATCTTCTACGCGCTGGATCAATACCACCAGGCGCGACAGCCCTGTGCCCGCCGCTCCGGCTACCTGGATGTGGAGAATCAGAACAGCGAGTACGGCGATTGCGCCTCAAATGAGATGAGCATCATGCGCCTCCCGATGGCTTACGCCTCCAAAGCGCTGGATCCCTACGCAGCCGGTCAGATCGGCTGGCGTGACAGCGACGGAGATGGGATCCTCGACCCGCTTGACACAGAACTCTCACTCTCCATTACCCCCCTCTCCGTAGACGGTGAAACAGCAATGGTGAGCGGTACGGTCAGCATCATCCCTTATCCCTCCCCTTCCCATCAGAGCGTGACGATTAACAGGCTTGTGGCTGTACAGTACCGCTTCAACGCAGGAGAGTGGCAACCGGTTATGGCGAATGACGGTGCTTTCGACGAGACGGGCGAGGACTATCATTTCACGGCCCGTCTTTCACCTGGTATCTACAGACTGGAGATAATGGCAGTTGATTCTGCCGGCAACGTCTCGTACACGAGTGAGCGGGTTACGGTGCTCGATCCCAACGGTGAGGAACTGGACACCAGGCTTGAGCGTGCCGAAGCCGCTCCCGCCCCGGGACCAGTAGTGGTAGATGGCGTGGCGTATCATCTGAAAGGGCAGCCCATCGCGCAGGTGGAGTACCGTATTGACGGGGGTCCCTGGCAATATGCTGCAGCCGAGGATGGGGCATTCGATAGCGATTACGAGCCACTCAAGATTACGCTCGACCAGCTCGAGCCAGGTGTCCACCTTGTAGAAGCGCGAGCGATCGATGCTGCCGGCAATGTGGAAACGACCTGGGCCTCGCAGGAAGTAGTCGTTACCAGGCACTACTCACTTTACCTGCCCCTCGTGGCGAACGGGGCAGCCGGTAGAGAACGCTGAAAGCCCCGAGGTGATCGTACCGCCAGCGTCCCGGCCGGCCCTGCACAGGCCGGCCGCCGACCACAGGGTGGGACAAGCCTTCGCTCCCGCGGCCGGTATGTGTGCTCCTCACGGCACAAGCACGATCTTGCCAAACTGCTCGCCTCGCTCCAGAACCTCGAAAGCTCTCCTGCCCTCAGCCAGGGGCATTATCCGGTCTATCACCGGCTTCAGTCTCCCCGCCCAAACCAGCTCCAACACATCATGGAAGTCCTGATGGGAACCCATAGTCGAGCCGATGAGGCTGACCTGTTTGCCGAAGATGAAGCGGAGGTCCACCTCGCACAGCGGGCCGGAGGTATTGCCGACGATGACAACGCGCCCTCCCCGCCTGACGGCACGCAGGCTATGCATCAGTGTGGCCTGCCCGACGTTGTCAACCACTACATCCACACCGCGCCTGTCCGTGAGTTTGTAGAGCGTTTTGCTCCACTGGGGATCCTCGCGGTAGTTGAGTACAAAGTCTGCGCCCAACTGCCGGGCCCTCTCCATCTTCTCCTCGCTGCTGGTCAGTGCGTAGACGGTGGCACCGGCCAGTTTTGCGATCTGGATGGCCATCGAGTTGACGCCTCCACCGGCCCCAACGATCAGCACGGATTCACCAGCCCGCAGCGCAGCACGGTAGATCAGCATGCGCCAGGCAGTCAGCCCGACCAGCAGTGGAGCAGCAGCCTGGGGAAAGTCCCAGCCATCGGGAATGGGTGCGAGATTGACGGCCGGTACGACCACATATTCAGCCTGTCCACCGCGCACCTGCTCTCCCAGGATAACATAGTCCGGGCTGAGGGAGTCCTCGCCCCGGCGCGTGAACTCGTCCGCGGTCATGTTTATGCCCGGATCCACGACTACCCGACGGCCGATCTCCCAGCCTGTCACTCCTTCACCCAGGGCAGCGATCTCGCCGGCCACATCCGCCCCGCACCAGTGGGGCATGGCCAGCTTCAGGCCAGGCCAGCCCCGTCTGACCCACACATCCAGGTGATTGAGGGCACAGGCCCGTACTCTCACCAGAACCTGACCCGGTCCCGGTTCAGGGGTGGCCACCTCTTCATAACGCAGTACCTCCAGGTCTCCATGTTCATAGAAGCATAGTGCTTTCATTGTGGGCCTCCATCTATTCCCACCGGAACGTCCTCGCCGCGATGGCACCCCCTAGCAGCAGGCATCCCACCAGCACCGCGACCTCTTTCCAGTGCTGGCTCCACGAATCGCCGAACCACAGCCCCTTCATCAGCGTCACCACGTGGGTCAGCGGGATGTACTGGCTGATGGCCCGTACCTTTGCCGGCAACACCTCCAGAGGAATGGATGCCCCGGAGATGAACATCATGGGAAACGCCAGCACCATCCCGACGGTCTGCGCGATGCGGGCGGTAGGAGCCAGACCCGCGATCAGATACCCCAGCGCGAAGAAGGCCGTCGCTCCCAGTAGGAAGCCCGCCAGCACGCTCAGGACATTCCCCTCAAACCGGATGTGGAAAACGATCGCGCCGGTCAAGATCAGCAGCAGGACGCCGATGACCGTCATCAGGAGATAAACGGCGATGTCGCTGATGATGTAGGCCAGGGGATGGAGGGGGGTGGCCCGGAAGCGCCGCAGGACGCCGCTCTCCCGCGCTGCCGCCGCGCCGATGGGCAGGCCGATAAGCCCCACTGTGGCAATAATGAGCCCGATATAGGCAGGCACCGTGACATCCATCGTCCCCCGACCGCCGAAGAGGGGGGTGGGCTTGTTGCCGTAGATAGCGCCGAAGAGCAGGAGCACCAGCGGCGCGTAGAAGATGGTGAAGAACGTCGCGATGGGCTCCCGCAGGTATAGTCTGGCCTGAACCAGCAGCAATTTCCAGAAGCCGCGCATGTTAGCCTCCTTATTCCCGCATCTCCCGCCCGGTCAGCGCCAGAAAGACATCCTCCAGCGTCGGCTGTTCGGTGCGCAGGTCGCGGAAGCGCACGCCCATCCTCTCCAGCGCGCCGACGACCCCGCCGACCAGCCCCTCCCCCCGCCCGTAGACGACCGTCCGCTCCCCGATATGCTCCACGCGGGTCACGCCGGGCATTCCCCGGAGAGGAGTATCGTCCCACTGCCCGTCCGCCGTGAAGACGACCCGCTGCTCCGCTCCCAGGGAGCGGATGAGATTCTCCGGCGTGTCCAGGGCGACGATTTTCCCGTGGTCTATGATGGCCACCCGGTCGCAGAGCCGTTCTGCTTCCTCCATGAAGTGAGTGGTCAGGAAGACGGTCTTGCCCCGCTCCCGGATACCCCGGACCAGGTCCCACGTCGCCCGACGGGCCTGCGGGTCCAGGCCGGTGATGAGTTCGTCCAGAAAGACCAGTTCCGGGTCGTTGATCAGCGCCAGGGCGACGAAGAGGCGCTGTTTCTGCCCGCCGGAGAGTTTCTCAAAGGCGGCGTTTCGCTTGTCCGCCAGCCCCAGTTGCTCCAGCAGGGCCTTTCCGTCCACGCGGTGGGGATAGAAGGAACCGAAAAGGTCCAGCGCCTCCCAGACCTTGAGCCGGGGGTGAAGAGAGGCCTCCTGCAACTGGACGCCGATGCGGCGGCGGAGTTCGTAGCCGTCCCGCTGAGGGTCCAGCCCCAGCACCCGGACCGTCCCCCGGTCGGGGCGGCGCAGCCCCTCCACGCACTCAATGGTGGTGGTCTTCCCGGCGCCGTTGGGGCCGACCATGCCGAAAATCTCACCCTCCTCTACGGCAAAGGAGACGCCGTCCACGGCCCGCACCGGGCCGTAGAATTTGTGCAGGCTGGCAACCTCTATCGCGATACCCATCGTTCACTCCTGAAGAGAGACCACCGCCAGGGCCAGCAGGCCAATCCCCAGCAGCAGGACCATCGTCCCCACCTCCGCCGCGCCCAGGATGTGGAGGACAACCACCGCCACGCCCATCGCCAGGGCCAGAGCCCTGAGGACCAGAGAGACCATTTTGCTGATTTTGCCGTCCATCTTTGCCTCCTTAACAAGTTTTAACCGCTTGCATCCTGCATCTTGCATCCTGCATCCTGCATCTTGCATCCTGCATCCTGCATCTTGCATCCTGCATCCTGCATCCTGCATCCTGCATCTTGCATCCTGCATCCTGTGCGATGAGAATTCACCTCACCTGTGGATACAGAATATCTTCCAGCGCATCCACGTAGGCCGCGAAGGCCGCCCGCCCCTCCGGGGTGGCCCAGACCCACGTCTTGGGGCGTCGGCCGACAAAAGTCTTTTCCACCCTCACATAGCCCGCCTCCTCCAGCCGTTGCAGGTGCACGCTGAGATTGCCATCCGTCAGGCCCAGCAGGTCCCGCAGAAAGGTGAAATCGGCCCGGTCGCCCTCGTCCAGGCCGACCAGCGCAGCCATAATGCGCAGCCGGGTCGGCTGATGGATGACGGGGTCCAGTTCCGGCATGTCATCCTCCATAGCGGAGGGCCCAGAAGCCACCCCCGATCAGTGCTCCACCGCCCAGTATCGCAATGCCCAGGTTAAAATATTCCGGCAACCATGTTGCCATCGCCACGGCCACCAAGCCAAGGAAGAGTCCAACGACGCTGATGCTCCAGTGGGTGAAGAGACCGAACTGGACGTAGCCCAGCGCGATGGTCAGGACAATGAGCAGGGCCATGTGGAGCCCGTTGGTGTAGAGTCGGAATTGCCAGATGAGCACGCCGTCAAAGGCGGCCAGGGCCAGCCAGTAAAGGAGAAGAGGCGTCCAGAGGGTGGAGGATCTCGTCCGCGCCCGCCGGGCCATGCGGATGCCCAGATAGATGCTGCCCAGGATGCCGATGGTGTTGAGAGGTGTCCAGAGCCAGTTGATGGCCTCATCCCGCTGGAAATGGAGCAGAATGTGGGTGCCGACGAATCCGAGAAACCAGATGGCGCCCCAGAGCACCATGAACCACCCGCCGAACCCGTCCGAGGTACGGCGGGCCCGTTCCATAATCTGGCGGATCGCTCGCAGATCATTCATTGCTTCATTTGGCTGCATATATTCCCCTCGTATAAATAACTTTGTACTGCAAAGTATTTTACCACAAAATGAAATACTGTCAAGTGCCCTACAATCCTCCGGCTCAGGCCGGCCCCCAGGCCGCACCCAACGCTGCCACGACCGGTCACAGTCCGCTCTCGCTCCCTTATGGGGCGCAGTGCGCTGCGTCCCCACTGCTGCTGCACCCACCGGGTGGTAGCGGCACAGGCCAACACCCGCCACGAAGTGTCCAAAGAGGGCTATTTCCAACCAGCATGAAGAATTATGCACCGCCACCGGGCAGACAACAGTACAGCCAGGTGCTCTTACCTGTACCTGAGAATAAGCGGCAGGTAGACACGACCCAACCGTTCCACCACACGCAGCATAAGCGGTACGATTTGAGGTGAGTCAACGGTATCGGTTGGGATCGCTGCCACGGAGATCAGGCCAATGAAGGTACCCGGCGTGTAACCCGTGGTATCCAGCGTCACCGTAAGCGGTGTCCCCTGGAGGCCGGTGGTAATTACCAGGGTAGGTGTTACCTGAACACCCAGCGAGCCAGTGCCGGTCATCTGCATTCCCGTCAATACCTGGGCCGTCCAGGTAAGCACGTGATAACCTGTATTGGTCGGCACCACCACACCGGTAAGGGTGCGAGGTTCGTTTGCTGCGGCCAGGAAGGTAATGGAAGGCGGCACAACCGCCAGCCTGGGGTAAAAGCGGGCAACGGTCAGCGTTACCGGCACCGTGTAGGGCGAATTCAGGGTATCGGCTGGCATCGCTGTGATCCTGACGCCCCCGGCAAAAGTGCCAACCTGGTAGCCTGTAGAATCAAGTGTTACAGTAAGTAACTCCCCCTGCCGACCAGCCGTGATCGCCAGGGTAGGGGTAAGCTCCATTCCCGGCACTGTGGTAGCCGTCCAGCTCAGCAGCCGATAGCCGACATTGCGGACGGTCAGCGTGGCAGTAAACAGAGCGGGCTGTTGCACATCGGCCAGGAAGGTGAGGGCAGCGGGCTCCACCGCCAAGGCCGAGCCGAAGTGACCTGGCCGCTTTTCCATAGTTTTAAGCGCTTCGTATGCCGGGGTGGTGGCCCCGTAAGCCGTGTCGTTGTGCTGGCGCAGGGAGAAGTAGCGGGCAGCCTCGCAGTCCCAGGTGTGGTAGTTGTGCCAGTCCAGATTCCACACGAACATGGCGCCCATCCAGGGCCAGTTGGCATCGGCGTATTGGAAGGCGCGGGTCAGATACTCAGCCTGTGTGGCAGCGGACACTTCCATCCACCCAAAGGTTGCCTCGTATTCGCTGCGGCAGGAGGATGGGAGAGTCCCCCCATCGTCGCGCAGCCAGTTGAACTCTGTAGCCCAGATCGGCCTGTCTCCAAGGCCATGCTGCTCCAGGAGCTGGTGGATTACCTCGACGCCCCGGAACGCAAAGCCGTTGCCGTTATCATGAGGAGGCAATTCGCTCAGATCACGTTCTGGTTCATAGGCGAAGCCGTAGGGATGATAGCCGAAGGCATCAAAATAGTCGCCCGCCCCAAGGAGCAGCATCTGGCGTGTATACTCACGTTCGTCCATGGCGTGGCAGTTGTTACCGCTCCATCCGTTGCAGGTACCCTGGATGCGGCCGGTGGGCGCCAGCCCTGCGCTCACAATGATGGCCGTGGGGTCCACTGCTTTAATCCGCTCGTATGCTACCCGTAGCATCTGCACGTACTGGCCTGGATCGGGGGCGGCGCCATTCCAGAAACGGTCCAGGTTTGGTTCGTTGCAGATTTCGTAAGCCTCGACAAAGCCCCGCCCGGCCCCAACAATTTGTGAGATATGTTCACCCCATCGATTAAGGTCGGCAGGCATGCCATCGCAGTCGAGCGTGAAAAGCACCTGCGCCGGCAGCCGTCTGGTGGGCACATCCTGATACTCCTCCCATAGTTTGATCCACCCGAAGCCTAACGGAGTGAAGAGAGGGGTGATATTTTCCTCCAGGCGCACGTTTACACCGTACCCCAGGTGAGGGGCAGGCTGGACCTCAGACTCTACCGGCGGTTGAAGCACGTGATGCGTTTCCCCTGTGCGGGGCACATCCCGGGATGAGGGGAAAAATGGCACGGCGGAGGATATAGCCATCGGCGCCGGCATAACGCCGGCGCCGAGGATGGTCAGCAGCACAAAAATGGCGCACGTATGTTGACGGAGTTTGCGCGGCGGATACAACATTGCGAGTTTTTTGCCTGTGCGGCTGGTGCCTTCCATCAAACCCGAAAGGGCGTACAATCAAGCGCGGCTACACTGCGCTCAAGCCGGGGTGCCAAAATGCACCAGCAGCGCTCTCGCCTCTCAGCGACGGCTGTAGATGCGGAGGAAATGGGCCAGAGAACGGTCGTAGGTGCGCTCTGCCTCAGGAGGAAAGAGGCAGCCCGGCAACTCTTTCATGCGCCAGTGATAGTGGAGACACTCGCAGCATTTGCCCTTTCTTGAACAGGGCTCGTATGAGCAGGTGCACCTGGCCAGATTAGTTTCAATTTGGCACTCCATCCTACGCTGCCTCCAGATAAGTGGTGGTCACACCCGGTGGTGGTATTGCCCGGATGGACACGGATGACACGGCGCTATTACAAAATCCGTGTCACTCCGTGTCCGATCAGCGCCATAATGTTGATGCCGGGAATCCGCCACCATTCAGGCCAATTGAAACGTCTTCCCTGGGCGCTTCGCGCCGGGCGTCGGTACAGGCCGACCACCGGCCGCAGGCCCAGGAAGTATCCAGGCGAGGGATGCCTCGCCCCTGCAGTCACCGCCTGAACAGTTACGGGAATCCTAAACCATGCGCTTCTCGATATAAGCCACTGCGTCACCCACAGTCCTGATCTTCTGCGCTTCTTCGTCAGAAATCGTCCCCCCGAATTGTTCCTCGAACTCCATAATCAGCTCTACCAGATCAAGTGAGTCTGCCTCCAGGTCTTCCCGGAAGCGTGCTTCTGGCGTTACTCGCTCAGGCTCAACGCCCAGCAATTCAACAATGATGGCTTTGACTTTCTCGAAAACTTCTGACATGGCATCCTCCTTAAAGATTTTTAGTGACTGTTCAGCAAGGTGCTCTTCTTACCACCGGGACACGAGGAAACAGGGAAAGGAGCATTATAACTGCATTTCTGGCATCAGGTCTGCACGCGAGCGTAACATACGCATAACTGGATCCGCGCGGTTCCTCTCCGCTGTGCCCGTCGGAGCGCGGGTTGTGACCCGCGCCGCACAGTCAAGGGATGGGCCAGAGCGTTGCGCCTCAGAATCAATTACGCGAATAAGCGCGTACGAAGATGATGCCAGAAAGCCCTGGTTTCCCGCTATCTCTATGGTAAGGCTCACCCGGCCGGCCAGTTGATTTGAGTAAACGGCTATAATTCTACCTGCGGCGGCCTGTTTGTCAAATGTGCTTTCCGGCCAATGCCTGCCGGCTGGAGGAGCGTGCCGGTCATACCTGGCCTCCGGCTTCCCTGTCACCGTGGGTACAGATTTGACAATCTGCCTGTGAGGCGACTGCCAATTGACACTTGGCCGAATTGCCACACTCAGGTTATAATTAAAGCACAGTGTCAACATACAGGCGTGACGTATCTCCTCGCCGGTCCGCCCGTCAGTCACATTCAGGAGGTGTACCTTGCACATCGTAGTCTGTACCAAACAAACGCCTGACTCAGAAGCCAAAATGTCGGTGGATGCGTCGGGTAAGGTCTCCTGGGGAGGATCCCCACTCATCATAAACCCCTGGGACGAGTATGCTGTAGAGGAAGCCTTGAGACTCCGTGAGATGCACGGCGGCAAAGTGACCGTCATTTCGATGGGCCCGCCCGAGGCGGTGGAGGCACTGAAACATGCCATCGCTATGGGATGCGATGAGGCCGTCCGTATCTGGGAGGATGCATGCGCCGACTCGGACACTCTGGCCACCAGCTACGTCCTGGCGAAGGCCATTGAAAAGATGGGGGATGTGGACCTGGTGCTTTTCGGAAAATCGGCGATTGACTCCCAGACCTGGCAGGTCGGAGTGGCTGTCGCCAGGAGGCTGGGCCTGCCTGCGCTGATGTACGTGATCAAAATCGCTGCCCTTGACCCGGCCCAGAAAACCATCACCGTCGAGCGGTTGCTCGAGGAGGGGCGTCAGGTGGTCACCGCACCGTTGCCCGCCGTGGTGGGCACCACCAAGGGTATCAACGAGCCCCGCTATACCTCTTTTATGGGCATCCGCAAAGCGGCCAGGATGGCATATCCCACATGGTCGCTGGCCGACATCGGGGCCGAGGTCAACAAAGTCGGTGTGGCGGGTTCTGGCGTGCGCTGGCCCGAAATCTTCATGCCGCCGGCGCGCGAAGGCGAGGCCGAGATCATTAAGGGTGAGACGATCGAGGAGACAGTCTCACTCCTGGTGGACAGGTTGCTGGCTGAGAAGGTGATCTAGGAGGCAACGGCGATGAGTAACGACATCTTCGTCTGGATAGAACAATTCAGGGGGCAGCCAGCGAGCGTCTCCTACGAAGCTCTCGGCCTGGCCCGTCGTCTGGCCGACAACTGGGGAAGCAAGGTAACCGCCTGCCTCTTCGGTGGAGAAGGGGTGGCCGCTCTGGCACAGGAGGCCCTCTCGCACGGAGCCGACCGTGTTCTCGTGGCCGAGGATGCCACGCTGGCCGAATTCCGCATTGAGCCACAGATAGCTCTGCTGGCCAGGGCAGTGCGCGAAGCCAATCCTGCTGTTGTTCTGATCGGAGCCACATTCCGTGGCCGCGAGCTTGGGCCGGCATTGGCAGTGGAGCTGGATACCGGCTGCGTCGCTGATTGTACCGCACTCGAGCTTGAGGAAGGGCATCTGGTCGCCACGCGCCCCATTTACGCCGGCAAACTGCTGTGCAAATGTGTCATCCCCGAGCGACGGCCACAGATTTTCACCATCCGCGTGCGTGCTTTCCCCAGACCTGAGCCCGACACGGCCCGCAGCGGCGAAGTGATACAGGTGCAGCCCGGGCTCACCGAGGAGGAGATCGCCGTTAAAGTGACCGGCTTCCTGGAAGCTGCCGCCGGGGTGAGCCTGGCTGAAGCATCCATCATCGTTTCCGGCGGGCGCGGCGTGGGCGGACCGGAGGGCTTCGCCCCGATACGCGAACTGGCTGAGGTACTGGGGGCAGCGGTGGGAGCCTCACGTGCCGCTGTGGACGCCGGATGGATTCCCTATGAGCACCAGGTGGGACAGACCGGCAAGACGGTCAGCCCGGACCTGTACATCGCCTGCGGTATCTCAGGAGCGATCCAGCACCAGGCCGGTATGCGCACCAGCAAAGTCATTGTCGCGATCAATAAGGACCCGGATGCACCGATCTTCAAGCTGGCTCACTACGGCATCGTTGGCGATCTGTTCAAAGTTGTGCCTGCGTTGACAGCAGCGTTGAGGGAGCGGATGAGATAGCGCCATCAGCCAGCAGGGGCGAGGCATCACTCGCCCCTGCAGGCAACCAAAAGCATAGACCCAACCTGGCATCATCCTCGCACAGGCTTTCTTATTCGCATAACTGATTCTGAGGCGCGGCGCTCCGGTCCATCTCTGGATTGCGCGGCGCGGGTCATAACCCGCGCCCCCGGCACGACTGTGCTCCGGCGGGCACGGCGGGTTAGAGCGACGCGCTGAGTCAGTTATGCGCATCGCACACCCGCGTGCAAACCTGATGCTATCGTCCAAATGATACCCGGAAATCGAGCCTCCAGGTGGAGAACCGGCTGAAACTTCTACTCCGACGCCTGTGAAAGCATTTCCCCCAAAGTGAGCATTGCAGCCCCATGTTGAGCGTAATCATCACCGCCCTCCACGAATCCAGGACCATAGGAGGGGCTATCGAGGCTTTTCTGGCACAACTGCCCGAAGATGCTGAACTTATAGTGGTATGCCCCGACCCGGCGACGGCTGCGGTAGTGGAGGGTTACGCAGCCCGTTACCCCTCCGTCAGGCGTGTAGCCGATCCCCAGCGTGGTAAACCCTTCGCGCTGAACATCGGATTGAGGGCAGCACGAGGCGAGATCGTGGTGCTGAGCGACGGGGATGTGGTTGTGGCAAAGGAGGCGTTAAGGCCACTCCTGGCCCCATTCGAGGACCCAAAGGTCGGAGCTGTAAGTGGTCATCCTGTGAGTCTTAATCCGTCCACCACTGTGCTGGGCTACTGGTCACACCTGCTCACCGAAAGCGCACACCAGATGCGCCTGGCGCGCGACCAGACCGGCCAGTTTCTCGTCTGCTCGGGTTACCTGTTCGCCTTTCGGCGTCGCCTGGTCAACCAGGTGCCGGACGATGCTCTGGCAGAGGATGCTGTGATCTCGCACACTATCGCCGCACAGGGGTATGCTATTCGTTACGCGCCAGAGGCACGGGTCTTTGTAAAGTATCCCACTACTTACCGGGACTGGCTGCGTCAGAAGGTACGCTCCGCCGGCGGGTATGCCCAAAGTTATGTACGCGACTCGCCCTTTCGCATGCGCTCCTTCCGGCTGGAAGTGCTGCATGGCACCCGCCTGGCATTGCGGTATCCGCGAAGCCTCCGCGAGTTCCTCTGGACGGCGTTGCTATTCGCTGCGCGCCTTCATCTGTGGCTGCTCGTCTTTATCAATGTCGTCCTGCTGCGACGCCGCCTGCCCGAGCTGTGGAAGAGGGCTGAAACAACGAAATAAGCCTGCCTCTGCCAGAGCACCGCTTTTACTCAAGAAACGCAGTTGAGGGGACAGAGTATTTGCGGACCAATCCGGTGCGCTGGCAGACTGAGCGGGTTCTGCAGTACATCAACCGGCCTGCGGTTGGCCTTCGCCGACCGGGGGCGTCGGCGCAGGCCGACGCCCGGCACAGCGTGCCCAGGAAGGCTGATTTCCAATCGGCGCATAAGCGGCAGGCCAGTCGGACAGGGAGTTACGATCAATAATGGATATTCACCAGTGTGCCAACAGCGGCCCAATTGAAAAGCCATTCCGCCTCCGGCGTGGGCAGGTTAATGCAGCCGTGGCTCATCGGATGGCCAAAATTGGAGTGCCAGTACGTGCCGTGTAGTGCGTAGCCTCGATAGAAATACATCGTGTAGGGCACGTTGGGCAGGTAATAGCCGGGGCCACTCATCGGTACAGAGGTGTACATGGCATAGATATAATAACGCCCGGTCGGGGTTGGAGTGGACGGCAGGCCGGTGGAAACGAGTGTGCTGCGCACAGGCGTGTTCCCCTGGTAAGCCGTCAGCGTCTGCGCGCTGAGGTCAACATCAATCCAGCGTTCACCGTCTGCTGTGGGCGAGGGGGCAGCACTGCCGCCGGGGATATGCAGTACCTGTCCCACATAGATCAGCGCGGGATTGCTGATATTATTGGCCCGGGCCAAAGCCCACATAGAGATGCCCGATCGCAGTGCAATCGCCGAAAGGGTATCGCCCCGTTGCACGACGTAGCTGTGCCCCGGCACCGTTGCCGGCAGCGCTGTGCCGGTGTACTCGGGCAGCACGAGCCACTGTCCTTCGTAGATACGGTTAGGATTGGTAATGTGGTTGATAGTGGCCAATGCCTGCGCTGTGGTGCCGTAGCGCATGGCAATACGGAACAGGTTCTCGCCCCTCTGGACAATATGCATCCCCGGAGTTGACCTGGAAGCTTCGCTGCCGCTCCATGCTGCCGGTATCGTCAGCCGCTGCCCAACGTAGATGTGGTTGACGTCGCTCAAATTATTAATCGTCTTTAGCGCCTCGACCGTGACCCCATAGCGCAGCGCAATGCGGTAAAGGTTCTCTCCCGGCTGCACTATGTGAATGGTGCTGCTCTGCGCAAAGACGACAATCGCATTCAGAGCCAGGGAGGCGAGTATCAGCACGGATATTTTGACCGGCCTGCTCAGTTTCCCGGCTGTGGCGCTGCTTTGTATCACCGTCTCTCGAGGATGGCTTTAAGATTGGCCAGGCTGCGTTGGATGGCATGTCTGGTTGAAGCGCGCCCGGTCAGCGCATCTGCGATGCGGTCCAGAAGAGTACGCGACTGGTACTCCCAGATCACGGTAAAGCGGGTGCCGACCGAACCCGGTGGACCGAGCGAACTGAACTGCCAGCGCTCGCTACCGGCGCGGAAAGGGCTGCTGGGCGCGGCGTCAATTACCCGCACTGTCGAGTTGCTGGGAAACTGAAACTCCACATACTCCGCATCCCAGGTGAACGCAAAGCGTCCCCTATGTCCCGCATCAATGCGCAGCAGGGTGCCCTGGCGGATAGGGGTAGACGAGATAAGCTCGGCGTGAACCACCCGCTCATCCCACTCGGCTCTGCGGGCCACGTCGTGGCAGAAGCGAAACACATCGGCAGGTGCGGCGGCAATGTCAATGGAGACTTCAATACGCGGCATAGGGTTTCCCTCCACACTGCGTTTTGCTTTATTATACTACGGGCTGCCGCCTGTTGCCAGGGGCATACTGTAAGTTAGTAGCCGTCAAAGCTGCCCGTGCAGTAGAGCCACAGGTGGAGCACTTGTTGTGATTCGGGATCATTTGTGCGGCTGAGCAGAGATGGTTCATAATTGGTTGACGCTCTGAGTTATGCACCGGATGCCACCCGATTGAAATCGGCATCTTCAGGTGCTTCGCGCCGCGCGTCGGCACAGTCCGACGCGCTGGTCGGCACAGCGGGAGGGGCGCGGTAAGGACGCAGCGCGCTGCGCCCCATGGGCATCAAGTTAAGGTTGACAAAGGGCCTGGTCTCGGGTAAAACAGTAGGAGCGAGACTTGCCTCGCCCGTACCCCGCCACAGGCCTTCGCCGGCCGGGAGCGTCGGCGCAGGCCGACCGCTGGCCGAAGGCCCCGAGTGGGAGACTTCAGTCGGCGTGAGTAGGCAGTGATAATCCCAGGGAGTGTGGTCGAATGGAGAGTGAGGCCAGATTCTGCCCACGCTGCGGCGCCCTCCTGGGCATGGCCGAGGTGGACGGCCGTATGCGCCCATTTTGTCAGGCTTGTGGATTCGTCCTGTATCGCAATCCAGTGCCCGGGACAGGCGTGCTTGTAGAAGTGGAAGGCGGCATCGTCCTGGTCCAACGTAGCCAGCCGCCTTTCGCCGGTTGGTGGGTGCTCCCCTCCGGTTATATTGAGGCCGACGAGAGCGCCGAACAGGCCGCCATCCGGGAGTGCAAGGAGGAGACAGGACTGGATGTCGAGCTGGTGGAGCTATTCGGGGTCTACTCCTTTCCTGAGGGACCGGTGCACAGCGGCATCATCATTTTCTACCGTGCCCACCCTGTGGGAGGCGTGCTGAGGCCCGGCGACGATGCCAGGGACGCGCGCGTGTTTCCCCCGCATGCCCTGCCAGAGCAACTGGCCTTCCGCACCCACCGGGAGGTACTGGCCCGCTGGGTGCGCACCCGCGCTGCCCTTCCGTCTGCTGAATCTGGAGCCATCATTATCAGAGACGCCAGGCCTGAGGATGAAGGACGGGTACTGGCACTGCTGCCCCTCATCCCCTCCAACGCCAACATGGGGCCCGCCGAACTGGAAGCCGCCGCCCGACGCTTTCGCGAAAGCCTGGCGATGGACATTCTGGTAGCTGAGGTGAACGGGCAGGTGGTGGGCTTCATTGCCCTTTCATTCACACCGGTGCTCTCAGGGCTGCGGGCACTGGTGGACGATCTGGCGGTGGAGCCAGCTTACCGGCGGCAGGGTATCGGCGCGGCACTGGTCGAGGCAGCCATTCAGCGGGCCAATCGGCGCGGCGTAACCCATCTGCTTGTGGACACCTCACGGGGCGATGCAGCAGCCCAGAAATTCTACCAGGCATGCGGCTTCCGGGTTGGCGAGATCACCATGCTGCGCATCCGCTGACAAAAGCGGAGGCACAGCGGACAAGGGCAAAAGAGAACGCTCAAAACCGGGCAGCAGGCAGGGGTGACGCGCCTCCCCAGGCTGCGGACCACGGAACTGCACTACATAGCCTGTTTGACTAGCATGCCAATCACAGGTATAATCAACTCAAATTGACTATTATAATTGAAGCAACCTGATTCAGGCAGTGATCGCAGTGTCGCGAGCCAGAAGCCTGCTTTTCGCCAGGCTGCCCTTTGCCTTCTGGGCAGTATCGGCACAGGCCCACGCGCGGCGCGAAGCACCCAAAGAGACCGATTTCAATCGAGCGGCATCCGGTGCATAACCCGGCAGGCTCATGATCTGCAGGCTGCAAGTCCGCTGTAAGGGCACAATCTGGACAACCCGGGTAACCAGACATCTGTATCCCGGGTTGCATTGGAGGCAAGTATGGCGCTGAAGGGGAACCTCCGAGATTTCAGCACAACACAGCTATTGAATCTGATTAACCTGGCACGCAAGACCGGCACTCTGACCATCGAGTCGAACGGCAAGCGCTCCCGCCTGTGCTTTAAAGAGGGCAAGCTCATCTACGCGACCCAGGACGAGCATGGGGGACATCTGGCTACCATCCTTCAGCAGGCTGGCAAGCTTACCGAGGAACAGGCGCGCGCCATTCGCACACGGATGGATATCAAAAGCGATAAGGAATTGGGACTGCTGTTGATTAACGCCGGTTATGTGAGCCAGGAAGACATAATCAAAAGTGTCAGAAACTATATTCTGAACAACGTCTACCCCATTTTCACCTGGACGGAGGGCACCTTCTACTTTGAAGCGAGCGTGCTACCCTTTGAAGACCGCATTACCATCCCCATCAACCTGGAAAGCGTGATCATAGAGGGCAGCCGCCGCATGCAGGAATGGGAGAGACTGCAAGATGAGCTGCCCAACCTGGATATGGCACTCAAATTTGTGGAGCGCCCCGATGCACGGCTGCGGGACATCAGCCTGAGCGTGGAGGAATGGCGTGTGGTATCTTTTATCAACCCACGCAACACCATTCGCCAGATCGCCCAGTTCAACAATATGAGCGATTTTCAGATCCGCAAAATCGTGTATGCGCTCTTACAGGCCGGACTTGTGGAGCTGGTCCAGCCTGAGGGCGTGGCCAGGCCGACACCTGGTGTTTCGGCGGAGGCGCCCATTATGCGGCCCCCGGCCGTGAAGCGCAGTGTTGTCGAAAAGATCATCGGCTTCCTGCATCAGAGGTAAAATCATCAAAGAGAGACAGTCCAATGCAGACAGTCAAGATAGTGGTAACCGGCCCCTTCTCGGCAGGCAAAACACAGTTTATTCAGACCATCAGTGAAATAGAGGTCGTGGCAACTGAGAAAAAGATCACACGACCGGAGGAGCGGATCAAAGACCAGACTACAGTGGCGATGGACTTTGGGCGCATCAGCGTGGCCGATGATCTGGTGCTTTACCTCTTTGGCACTCCGGGCCAGCGTCGCTTCGATTTTATGTGGGAGATCCTTGCCGAAGGTATGCTTGGATTTGTTGTCCTTATTGACAGTGTGAAACCAGAAACATTCCGCGAGGCCCGGAACATCCTCGATACCTTTCGAGCTTACGCTCCTGTGCCCTATGTCGTCGCCGCCAACAAGCAGGACCTGGAAGACGCCTGGTCGCCCGAGGACTTGCGGATCGCCCTGCGTATCCCTAAGGAGGTGAAGGTCATCCCCTGCGTGGCGACCAACCGCGAGAGCGTCAAAAACGTGTTACTGGAACTTCTATATCTGGTGCTCGAGCTGATAGACAAAGAGGGCGGGGAATGAATGTACTGTATTAGCGTCCCAACAGAAGATCTGCGGTTTATACCTGGTGGCCCGGTCGAACTGTGATAGTTCGACCTTTGCGTGTTTACTATACTTTAACGCAAATGAAATGGTTTCTCAATCTTCCACCGGTTGCTTCATGATATTATTTTGGTTAGCCCCCTGGCGCAGGCTGAATCTGACGGGGACCAGGCACATACTGTGATTGACACCTGGCTGAAAGTTCACTACATCTGAGATATGGCATAACATATTGACAGTATTTACGCAATGGATGGTGTTTTCACCACAAAGATTTCGCGGGTAATTATTCGCGTCTTGACGCCTTTGTGGTAAGCCCGCGGGTCAACCGCGTAAATCCTGATATTGATTGAGAGCCTGGGATGAGTTCCATCGTCACCGACCGTGGACTGGTTCATTACGAAACTGTTGGCCGAGGACGACCGGTGATCTTGCTCCATGGCTGGCTGGAGTCGTGGGCGCACTGGCTGGGGACTATGGAATCGCTGAGCCGCGATTATAAGGCCTATGCTCTCGACTTCTGGGGCTTCGGCGAATCGGGAAAACAAAGTGGGAGCTTCTCGGTAAAGGACTACATCGAGATGGTAGACCAGTTTATGGAGCGGTTGGGCATCGAGTATGCCCCTATCATCGGCCACTCGATGGGTGGCACCGTCTCGCTTGGTGTGGCTATGGACCACCCGGGGCGTGTAGAGAAAGTAGCCGTAGTGGGTTCGCCCATCGTTGGTGATGGCCTGGCGCTCTTCCTCCGACTGGCAGCGCGTCGCTCACTGGCCAGCATTGCCTACCGGGTGCCAGGTGCCATCCCGCTGGGGGTGCGGTTGTTCTCGCCCTTCCTGGCGCGGGACTGGAAAAGCTGGTACCAAACATTCGAGCGCGACCTCTCGCGCACCACTATGGAATCCTTCCATTACAGCATTGCATCGTTGCGCAGGACGGATTTACGCCCGCGATTGAAGGAGATTAAGGTGCCAGTGCTGGGTATCTATGGCTGTGCAGACCGGATTGTAGACCCCGGCCAGGCCGATGTGCTGGCCCAGGCACTCCCAACCTGTCAGGTGTACAAATTTGAGTACTCGGGTCACTTCCCCATGGCCGATGAACCCGAGCGTTTTTATCAGGTGTTGAAACAGTTCCTGGACAATAACCGCTAGACGCAGGAAGCAGGACGCAAGACGCAGGAAGCAGGACGCAAGACGCAGGAAGCAGGACGCAAGACGCAGGAAGCAGGACGCAAGACGCAGGACACAGTTATGGATACTGCCGACGACCGCTGCTACTTCTTCCCTAACAAGATGGGTCGCATCGCCCTTCTGGCGCTGGAAGAAGTAATGGGCCGCAACGGGGTCAATGCCGTCCTGAGCCTGGCCCGGCTTCAGCACCGCATAGGCGATTATCCGCCCAACAACTTCGATAAGGAGGTCCCTTTCGAGGAGATTGGGCGGTTACTGCAGGCTCTTGAGGAGATGTACGGCCCACGCGGAGGGCGTGGACTGGCCAGAAGGGCCGGGCGCGCCTGTTTCCGTTTCGGTGTGCGAGACTTCGGCCCATTGCTGGGGGTGGCCGATGTGGCATTCCGCCTGCTCCCGGCCGAGATGAAGCTACGGGTAGGGTTTGAAGTGCTGGCCCAGACGTTCAACAAGTTTACCGATCATCTGGTGCGTCTGGGAGAGGACGAACAATATTTTCAGTGGATTGTAGAGCGGTGTGGTGCATGCTGGGGACGCTCCGCCGCTTCCCCCTGTTGCCATCTGACCGTGGGTTTGATTGAGGAGGGGTTGTACTGGATCAGCGGTGGCAAGAGTTTTTACGTCGAAGAGGTCTCCTGTATCGCCGCTGGCGACCGCTCGTGTACCGTACTGATTGGGAAACAACCTCTGGATTGAAGTCCAGAGTCACGCTTCGCCGGGTAAGAGCCTCGCATTATCCGTCAGAGACACATGGTCCCACAAGGGCCTGCGGGTGCTATGGAGGACCTTCAAAATTTTGGGGTCTTTGGCTCCGGCAATTCTGGGTCAGGGAAAGATGCGCAAGATCATTTTGCGAGACCGCACTCCCATATTCCCTTTTAACGAGCCGGCCCGTGAGCTGCGCGTGCTCAATAAGCCCCTGTGGCTGCACCAGCGCGACCTGTTTGCACGCTACAATGTGGAGGAGAGAGAGGTTGACTCACTGGCCGAGGTCAGCAATGATAAAGTAGAAACCATCGTTTACCGGGACAACCTGTTTTTCGACGAGTTCTTCCTGGACGAGTTCATCAGGCGCGCCAGAGCCTCAGGAAAGGCCTGTCGGGTGGCCTTTTCTCTCAAGGACAAAGCCATTACCACGCATGCCATCTATCTCCAGCGGGGCATCAGGCGGGAAGGGGATGTGTATGTGGCCGACATGTGGTATTACCCTCATGGTTTCGAGCCCTATGCCCGTCCCCTGGTGATAGATACCGAGCCTCATGAGATGGGCTACTATCACGTGCCCACTCACATGTCCAATGAACTGGGCGATCTGGTGTATCAGGTACCCACCAAGGCGTTTTGTTCGATTGAGCACTGGGTACATACGATCATCGCCAACATTATCTTCGGTGTGTACGCTAACGGCGCCAGGCTGGACATCGAGATAGAACGAAGCCTGAAGAAGAACCTGAAAATACTGTGGCGGGCAATGCTTGAAAGGAAGCAGGTGCTCTCCTCATCAGAGGTGGTGCATATCGGGCGCAACTGCAGTATTGACCCATCTGTCATCATCAGGGGACCGACGTACATCGGCGACAACGTCAGTATTGGCCCTGGCTCGGTGATTGACGTGGCCTTCATCGGCGATAACGTCAGCATCGGCACGGGAGCGCAGGTCCACCTGAGCGTTGTGTCCGATCGCTGCTTCCTGCCCTTTCGCGCAGCGCTGTTCACCACCGTAATGATGGCGGATTCGATGGTGGCGCAGAACACGTGCCTGCAGTTCTGTAGCATCGGCCGCAATACATTCATTGGGGCCGGCAACACCTTCACCGACTTCAACCTGGTACCAGACAGGCCGATCCGGGCCATGTACGAAGGGAAACTCCAGGAGACAGGAATGCCGGTGTTAGGTGGGTGTGTGGGCCATAACTGCTATATCGGTTCCGGCATGGTGGTCTATCCGGCCCGGGCCATCGAGTCGAATGTGGTCCTGTTCGCCTCACCGGAAAGGCGAGTGATTGACCGCAACGTGTACTACAAGGACAGCGATCATTTCAAGCTAAAAGGATATAAAGCCTCCAGGAATGAGTGTTGAATATACAGCTACAGGTGGGCGGGGAACAGGCAGTTTTGCATGCGTAATTCATCCGCTCAATCCGAAGAGAGATGTGGCTCGCAAGTATCCGTTACTGGCCCGGGTTTTGCCCACGCCGCTGATCCATTTTCTGTCCCGCTTCTGGCCGCCGGTTTACCTGTCCCGCATTACAGGGGTGCGCTCGGAGAGCACCGGACGGGAGGTGAGTGGCTGGCTGCTGGCCTGTCCGTTAACGGCCGGGCAGATGCTGCGCCTGCCGCCACCGGTAGCCTACCGTAAGATTGTGCAGACCGGGCGGCTGGCTCAGAAACTGGGCGCGCGTATTCTGGGCTTGCTGGCGTTTACCTCCGTCATCGGCGATGGCGGCCTGACTGTCGCCAGACGCCTGAATATGCCGGTGACGACGGGACGTAGCCTGACCATTGCAGTCGCGTTAGAAGAGCTTGAAGAGGCCGCACGATGGCAGGGAATATCACTGGAGCTGGCAACGGTGGCCGTCGTGGGAGCGACCGGGAGCATAGGACTGGCCTGCTCCAGATTGCTGGCCCCGAGGGCAGGTGAGTTAATACTGATCGGGCGTCAGGAATCACGTCTGGCTATGGCAGAGGAAACGGTCAGGGCTGCCGGTGCGCGGCGGGTGCGCACCGCCACGCATATCGAGGCCGTACAGGAAGCCGACGTCGTGTTCAGCGCGACCAACGCCGCCCGGCCAATCATTCAGCCGGAACATCTGAAGCGCGGTGCTGTGGTCTGTGACGTGGCGCTGCCGCCCGATATATCGCCACGCGTGATAGAGGAAAGAAAAGACGTGCTCGTCATTGAGGGAGGGGTGATGGATGTACCAGGCGAGGTAGACTTCGGCTTCAACTTCGGCCTGCCCCCTGGCAAAGCCTACGCCTGTATGGCAGAGACGATGCTCCTGGCACTTGAGGAGAGATTTGAAAATTACTCCCTTGGCAAAGAGATAGAGGCTGAGCGGGTACGCGAGATCGCCCGACTGGCCCGTGTGCATGGCTTCAGGTCTACCAGGCTGAATGAATTGAGAGAGCTGTCAACTGGCCCATTGTAAGGAGGGAAAATGGCAGAAGGTAGATTGATGATCGTTGAAGATGATACCGACATCTCTAATATGCTGCGCATCTATTTCCAGTCGCAGAATTACGATGTCATCGTGGCACAGCGAGGGGAGGATGCGCTGGAGATGTGTCGGCAGCAGTTGCCCAACATTATCGTGCTCGATATTATGTTGCCGGATATGGACGGCTATGACGTATGCCGCAGACTGCGGGGGAACCTCCGTACCAGCCATATCCCGATTATTTTCCTGACCCAGAAAGACGAGCGTTCCGACAAGATCCATGGCCTTGAGCTGGGCGCCGATGATTACATCACCAAGCCTTTTGACCTTGAGGAACTGAAGTTACGGGTCAAGAACGCGATGACCCGGGCGCAATATGAAAGCCTGACCAATGCCACCACCGGCCTGCCCAGCGGCCGGCTGATCGAGGACCAGTTGCGCCGGTTGATCCGGCGGGATAACTGGGGCATCATATACGTCGGCATTCAGGGCTTCAGCGATTTCAAAGATGAGTATGGCTTCGTGGCCGGCGAAGAGGTCCTCCGCTTCACGGGGATGGTGCTGGGGAAGGCTGTGGACAATGAGGGCACCCCCAACGACTTCATCGGCCACATCGGAGGCGATGATTTTATCATCATCGCCGAGAAGGACCGGGTGGAAGCGATCGTCGAGGATGCTCGCAGGCGTTTTGATGCTGAAATCGGCACCCACTATGACTGGCGGGCACGTCAGAAGGGTGTCAATATGATGAGCCTGGCTATAGGTGTGGTGACCTCGGACGATGGGCCGTTTTACGACATCAGGGAGATCACCGAGGCTGCCTCCAGTGTGCGCCGTATGGCCATCGCAGGTGCGCAGGCCGATTGAGGCAAGACCGACACCTCAGATGGTGCCGGAACGGAGGTTTCAGCCGGATTTCCGCCTGCAGGCTCGATCCCCAGGTGTTATTTGATTGGGGTAAAGACCATACCGTGGGCGGGGTCGGGTGTGTAGCTGGATGGAAGAAACGGAAGGCAACTTGAGAACCTCTTTCGGATCGAACCGGCGCGGAGGTGCAACCATCAGTCCGTTCGAGTTGAGCGCCGACCTGAAAGCGTCGCTCAAGACAACACTCGATACTATTTTGACCACCACCCGCCAGCTCGTCTACTATGATGTCGCCGAGATTACGCTGTGGGATGAGGAACAGCGCTGCTGCGTGACCCAGGGATGGGGTGGTGACCGCGCTTACGCCACGGAAGCAGGCGGCGTTTACCGCATTGACGAGGGCTATACCGGCTGGATCATCCGCCACCAGCGCTTCCTGTTGGTGCGCGATGTGGAGGCCAGGCGGGATGTGCGCCCCAAATTGGACCTGCCCGCGTATCCTTTCCAGTCTTACGTGGGCATCCCGCTCAAAAGCCAGGGCCGCTTCATTGGCACATTAGAATTGGCCTGCTATCACAAAGATGCCTGGTCGGAGCGTGACCTGGAGATCCTCCACGCCGTCGCCAATCAGGCTGTGGTAGCCATTGAAAATGCTTACCTCTATGCACAGACACGGCGCCATGCAGAGCAACAGGCTGGACTGGCCCGCATTGCAGCCCTGGCTGCCTCCACCCTCGATCCGGATGAGCTGCTTGAGCAGGTAATAGGAGAGACCCTCAGGCTGCTGGAAGCGGAAAGAGGCGCGCTGCTGCTCTACGATGAACAAAGGGGCGGCCTGACGGTCCGTTACCTCACTCCTTCCGATACCAGACACGCGACCCCCATGTCGTTTTGTCTCAAGCCTGAGCAATCTCTCCTGGCCGGCAGGAGCAGCTATCTCTGTAACGATCCCGCTGAGGACCCGCTGATCGCCGGGGTGCGCCGGGATTATATCCAGGCACTGGGCTTCCACAACTTTATCGGAGTGGCATTGCGCCTGAAAGAGTCGCTTGTGGGTGAACTATACGTGGGAAACCACAGGGGCGGGTTTAGTAACGAGGAAGTCCAGCTACTTCAGACAGTGACCGGTTACATAGCCACCGCCATCGAGAACGCCCGTCTCTACGACGAGATGCGCCGTCGGGTGTCTGAACTGAGTTCGCTGATGTCTGTCTCGGCTGCTGTCAGCGCCTCGCTGGACCTGGAGCGCGTTTTGCAGGCCATTGCCTCAGCAACAGTGGAGGTGACCGGATGCCAGCGGTCAGCGATTTTCGTGCTGGATGAGACCGCACAGGTGCTACGTCTGGCCATGACACAGGGACTGAGCCAGGAATATGCAGCCCGGTCGCAGGTACTTACTCTGGAACCAGGTGGACGTGCACACGCGGCGGTTACGGGACAGCCGTTGATAGTGCACGATGTGCAGGCTGATGAGAGCCTGTTGGCCTATGCTCCGATGTCCGTCCAGGAGGGTTTCCGTGCCTTCGCCGACCTTCCTCTCAAGCGGGCTGACCGGGTTATCGGTATGCTCTCTGCCATGTTTATCGAGCCCCACCACTTCTCCGCACGAGAGGTGGAACTTTTGACAGCTTTCGCCGATCAGGCAGCCATCGCTATAGAAAATGCTCGCCTGTACGCCCACGCCGATGAGGAATTGAGGCGTCGAGAGGAGATACTGCGCAGACGTAACCGTGAACTGGCCACACTCTGGGAGGCCGCCAACACGATCAACTCCAGCCTCTCCCTGGATGATGTGCTCAACAGCGTGGCTTATCAGATGATGCGGTTGCTAAACTCAAAGGGATGCCTGGTCTCGCTGTGGGATCGCCAGCATGATGTACTTGAGCCTCTGGTAGCATATGGGACAGCACGACCGGAGATATACCCGGACGCCTCATCACGCTCCGTATTGGAGACGCGCCGCCCGCTGACCGTGCGCAGGGGTGCCCAGACCGTCCTGTTGCTCCCCCTGATCACCAGGAATCAGGTGATTGGGATCGCTGAACTGATTGATGGGGGTGAGGCTCATGCTTATGCCCTTGAAGAGATCCGCCTTGCTGAAAGCCTGGCAGCTCAGGCGGCAGTCGCCATCGAAAATGCCCGTCTCTACGAGCAGGCTCAGCAAGAAATAGCCGAGCGTGCGCGGGCAGAGGAAGCGCTGCAGCGGCTCCATAATGTCAGCCGCGAGATCAACGCCACACTTCATCTGGAGAGAATCCTGCACCTCGTCCTTGAGGAGGCCACAAATTTGAGCCAGGCTTCACATGGCGCCATCCTTCTCAGACACTCTCCACAAGATGCGCTCCATCTGGCGGTCTGTAAAGGATATACCGGGGAAGAAAGGGAGCGTCTGAGTGAGCTCCTCCAGAAACCGGAGGACCATCCCGGCCTGCAAGCGATATTGCGCTCCCCTGCTCCGTTGCTTGTTCCGGATACTTCTGCCCACCCTGAGGGGTGCGGGTTCAGGCCCGAAACCCGCTCCCTGCTGATTGTACCGATATTTTATCAGGACGCGCTGGCAGGTCTGATCGTCCTGGAGAGTGGTGAGCAGGGGGCTTTCAACAGGGGCACACTCGAATTCGTGGAGGGGCTGGCCGCGCAGGCGGCTACGGCTATCGGCAATGCTCAGCGATACCAGGAACAGCTCCAGCGTGGGGAACTGCTGCGCCGTCGGGCAGAAAGACTGGCTGCTGTATTGGAGATCAGCCGGGCCCTGCGTTCCGACCGCCCTCTGGAAAAGATCCTGGAGGAGATCGCTTACGCCATTCAGGAGAGCGTAGGGTTCAATCTGGTGCTGATCGGCATCCTGGAAGGTGACCCTCCCTACCGCAGGCGTGTGGCAGCGGCCGGCGTTCCACTTGCCGAGTTCGAGCGGATGAAGCAGGTCCGGGAACCCTGGTCAGCAGTGGCCGACCTGATGACATCCGAGTTCCGCATCAGTCAGAGTTATTATATCCCTGCCGAGCACCAGGCGCGCTGGCGGGGACGCATCAGTGTGTACGAAGCACCGCCGAAAGGGGAGACGGCCCCGAGTGTCTCCCGTGAGCCAGGCCGCTGGCATCCCCAAGACCTGCTGCTTGTCCCGCTGATTGGGCCGGGGGGTGATATCCAGGGGCTGCTTTCGGTGGACCAGCCGATTGATGGCCGCGTGCCCGACCTGGAGACCATCGAGGCGCTGGAGATCTTCGCTGCTCAGGCCGCCCTGGCCATCGAGAACGCTCGCCTGGTGGAAGCACTGGAACGCCGCGCTGAGACGCTGGCCATGTTCAATGAAGTCTCACGCTCCACCACGACTCATCTTGAGGCCGCCAATCTCGACGACGTGCTCAGCTCAGTGGTCAGGATGATTCTGCGGCCGGTCAAAAGCGATCTGAGTGCGATCTTTCTGCTGGAGCCTGCGAGCGGGCATTATCTATGCAGGGCGGCGCACGGCATTACCTGTGGCGAGCCAGCGCCCAGGCTGGAGGAGCTTGTCGGTATGGTGGCCCAGAGCGGTATGCCCCTGGCACTTGAGGACCTGGAGCGAGACGCCGGGACGGCAACGCCGGGTGGAGATGGCATACGTTCGGTGGCTATGGCTCCCCTCACGGTGAGCCATCAGGTGGTGGGCGTGCTGTGTGTGGGACGCAGAGTACCCGATCCCTTCTCTCCCGCCGAATTGGGCACACTCTCCGCGCTCGCCGATCAGGTGGCTGTGGCGGTGGCTAATATCAGGCTTTTCGATGAAGTGCGCCGCTTCTCTCAAGAGCTGGAAAAGCGGGTGGAGGAGCGTACCCAGGAGTTGGCCCAGGCATTACAGGAACTGCGGAAGGAGCGGGATCGGGTCGAGATTTTGTACCGCATCACCGCGCAGTTGTCAGCCAGCCTTGACCTGGACTATGTCTTGAATCAGGCACTCAAACTGGTCGCCGGAGCTGTGGAAGCAGAACGTGCTTCTGTGCTGATGCTCGCTCACGATTCCGACCGCTTTATTTATCGCGCCTCCTATGGGAATGACACTATGTTGCCTCCCGGAGGCCGCCTGACCAACTTTTCACGCGATGAAGGACTGGCCGGCTGGGTGATCAGGCATCGCCAGGCCGTTATCATCCCCGATATGCGTGTGGATCAGCGCTGGGTAAGTTCGTGGGAGGGCGAGCGCGACTACCGCTCGGTACTGGCTGTGCCGCTTACCATCGGAGAGCAGGCGTTGGGAGCGCTCTTCCTGTTCCATCCACAGCCCGGCCATTTTCACGAAGAACACAAGATGTTGGTGGAGACGGCAGCCTTGCAGATGGCCAACGCGATCAACAATGCCGAACTTTACCGCCTCATTTTCGATCAGGCCGAGCAACTGGGAAACATGCTCAAGACTCAGAAGGTAGAGGCGGCCAAGAGCCAGGCCATCCTGGAAGCCGTTGCCGACGGGGTGATCGTTGTGGATGCCAGCGGCAAGATCGTGCTCTTCAACGCGGCGGCGGAGCGCATCCTGGAACTGCCACGAGAAAAAGCGCTGGGCCGGATGAGCAGCGATATGCTGGGGCTGTATGGCGGTCAGGCCCGCGAATGGATGGAGGCAGTGAACAGGTGGGCCACCCGGCCAGGCACCTATGACGCCGAGGAATACCTGGCGGCCAGAGTGGAGATCGGAGGGCGGATCGTCAGCGTCCACCTGGCGCCGGTGCTGATGGGCGACGAGTTTCTGGGCACCGTCTCGGTTTTCCGTGACGTCACGGCTGAAGTGGAGGCCGAGCGGGCCAAGACGGAATTTATCTCCACGGTGTCCCACGAGTTGCGCACCCCGATGACCTCGATCAAGGGATATGTAAAACTGCTCCTGATGGAGATGGCAGGAGGGCTGACGGAGGGGCAACGCCATTTCCTCTCGATCATCAACGCGAATGTGGATCGTCTGACCAACCTGGTCAACGACCTGCTCGACATTTCGCGCATCGAGAGTGGGCGTCTGGCTATCTCCCTGCGCCCGATCAAAGTGGACGAGGTGATCGAGCAGGTTGTCGCAGAAATGCACGCCCGCGCCACAAGCCGGGAGTTGACGCTTCACGCAGCAGTACCACCCGGGCTTCCCAAGGTGGTTGCGGACCCCGACCGGGTGGCCCAAATCCTGACCAACCTGATAGCCAATGCCTGTAATTATACCCCCAGCGGCGGGGAGGTATGTGTCCTGGCCCACGCGAACGGTGAAGAGGTGCGCGTTGCAGTGCGAGATACCGGCATCGGCATAGCTCCGGAGAACCTGGATAAGATTTTCGAGCGCTTCTTCCGCGCCGATGATGAGCTGGTCCAGGAGGTCCCCGGTACCGGGCTGGGCCTGGCCATCGTCCGTTCGCTGGTGGAGCTGCAGGGAGGTCGCATCTGGGTGGAGAGTAAACCAGGGGCAGGCAGCACTTTCACGTTTACACTTCCCGTTGCAGGGGAGAGCGATACCTGAGCAGGGCGCTTAAAAACGGGCAGAAGCGGTAACCTGCCCGAGCAGTGGTCGGAGAGAGCGGGCACTCTGAGCTGGGGCGGGAAGGGAGATGAAGCGATGTCGCATACGCCAAAAATACTTGTGGCTGAGGATGAGAGGGATATCAGAGAGCTGATCGGTTTCACACTTCGTTTTGCCGGCTTCGATGTCTTTCTCGCCAAAAACGGTGAAGAAGCCGTTGAGCAGGCACCTCAGTTAAGGCCGGACCTCATTATGCTCGATGTGCGGATGCCTAAGATGACCGGCTACGAGGCCTGCCGGGCCTTGAAGAGCAATCCGGAAACGAGTTCAATACCTGTCGTCATCCTTTCCGCCAAGGGGCAGGACGGCGAGATCCAGGAAGGGATTGAATCCGGAGCGGACCACTACATTGTAAAGCCCTTCGCGCCGGATGAACTGACCAGCCGTGTCAGGGAAATCTTGCGCAGCACAGGGGTGCTGGAGTGAACAAAACACGCTGAATTTGCACTGGCAGCAGATCGGGCATGAGTGCGATTGTTGTAAATGAAGGCCTGATACACTATGAGGCGCTGGGGCGGGGGCGCCCTGTGATCTTCATCCATGGGTGGCTTGGCTCGTGGCGCTACTGGGTGCCGACGATGGAAGAACTGTCGGCAAAACAACGCGCGTATGCTCTCGATCTGTGGGGCTTTGGTGACTCGGATAAGCCAGGCAAAAACTACAGCGTGGATGCATACGTCAAGTTGTTGCGGGACTTTATGGATAAGCTGGGAGTCGTACACCCCACACTGGTCGGCCACGGACTGGGAGGTGTGGTTGCACTGAAATTCGCCGCCGAAAACCCGGACTGGGTAGACCAGGTGATGGCAGTCAGTGCCCCCCTGGCCGGGGAAGCCGTTAACCGCCCGCTGGCCGGCTTCTCGGGTAACGGAGATTCACTTGCCAGGCTGATGCCCAGAAAGGCTAAGTTTCCGGAAATTGAGATGGAGTTGTTCAAGACTGATGTCTCCGCTGTGGCTGAGAGCATCCAGTCGGTTATGTTGAGTGATTTGCGCCCCATATTGCCGCCGCTTACCATTCCTGTACTCCTCGTGTACGGCACCAATGATCCGTTCATCAGGCCGCCGGACCCCAAGTGGCTCCGCTTCTGCGATGACAATGTGCGCGCCATTTCCCTTGAAGGCGCCCAGCACTTCCCAATGCTTGAAGAGCGCAACAAGTTCAACCGTCTGCTGAAAGAGTTCCTCGAATCAGGCGGGGACTTGAACTCAATCGAGCTAAAAGACGAGTGGCAGCGCCGACTACGCTGACATTAACTTAAAAGGCATTGTGGCAAAAGCCGCACGACAGCCCGGAAAACCCGCCCATTGGGAGTGGGACAGCCTTTCCAGGCTGTCGGCAGGCCGGAAAGCCTGCCCGTGTCACTTTTGCCCTCATGGCTTAAAGGGTAACTACTCACCCTGTGCGGCGCGGGTCACAACCTGCGCCAGGAAACCGCCGGATGTCCCCTGAATCGTCTGACGGGCGCCTGGATGGCCCGACGGCTCACATGTACAGGAACCGGCGTCTGAACACTGTGATCCGCACGGAGATAGTTAGACCGAATAGTTACCTTCAAAGCTCCTGTGCAGGCGCTGACTGGAGGGGCGAGGAATGCCTCCCGTAAACCCTTCCTGGGCCGCAGGCCTTTGGTCGGCCTTCGCCGACCTCAGAGTGTCGGCGGAGGCCGACACCCGGCACGAAGTGCCCAGGGAGGACGATTTCAATCGGCTGAATAGTTACGCCGACATATAAGTCCTGTCACCACATCATCAGCCAGGGGTGAGAAAATGATCCATACCATACGTTGGACAGCCGATAAGATCGCCGGGCGTCTCGCACTCATCGAGCCTCTGGTATACCGCGAGCGCCACCCCATCCCACCTTTCCGCTACACCGTGCTGGAAAATCCACTTCTCAATCCGCCGGTCGGACCGGAGGTCAGGGACGACGACTGGCCGGTCATACCGCCAGACACCTACTGGGGCGAGTGGATGACCGATTTCACGCTCCGCACTTCGTTCCAGGTGCCCGTCGGATGGGCGCCAGAGCTTCCGGTAGCACTCTACCTGCCCCTGGGCGAGGCAGGCGATTTCAGCCACCCGGAGTTCCTGGCCTACCTGGATGGCAGGCCGTATGCCGCCTGCGACCGGCACCACCAGGAGATAGTGCTGGCGCCCCAATGGCGCGACGGTCAACCACACCTCCTCGCTCTCCACGGCTGGACAGGGCTGGGAGGCCTGCGCTTCGGAGAGCCGGCCACCAGGCTGTTCATGCGCTCCTGTGCAGTTGTCCTGATAGATCAGCCCACCCGTGACTTCATTGCCACCGCCCGCGTTGCTCTGGGTGTGGCCAATTGCCTGGATGAGCACCATCCGGCCAAAGGACACCTGCTCAATGCTCTCGACGAGGCATTTAAGGTCCTGGATACCCGTTATCCTTTTGGCCCGCCATTCTATGCCAGCGTGCCCGCGGCCCATGCTGTGCTGAAAGAGGGCATCGCCAGGGCGGGCGCGGCGCTCGACGTGGAAATCATTGCCACCGGCCATGCTCACATAGATGTGGCCTGGCTGTGGACCCTGGCCCAGACCAGGCGTAAGAGCGGGCGCACTTTCTACAATGTCCTGCGACTGATGGAACAATTCCCCGAGTTCCATTACACCCAGAGTCAGGCCCAACTGTACGACTATGTGCGGCAGGATTATCCGGAGTTATTTGAGGAGATCAAACACCGCGTCGCCGAGGGCCGCTGGGAGCCAATCGGCGGAACCTGGGTGGAGATGGATTGTAACGTCAGCGGCGCCGAATCGCTGGCCCGTCAGTTTCTGCTGGGCCGTACCTTTTTCCGCACTCACTTCGGCCCACAGGCTGAATCGCCCGTGCTATGGTTGCCCGATGTCTTCGGCTACTGCTGGACGCTTCCACAGTTGATCAAACAGGCCGGTCTGGAATACTTTATGACCACCAAGATCGGTTGGAACCAGTACAACCGTCTGCCCTACGATAGCTTCTGGTGGCAGGGGCTCGATGGCACCCGCGTCCTGACCCACTTTATCTGCACGCCCGGCGGCGATGGTCACTGGGTCAGCACTTATAACGGCGATGCCTCGCCAGCCCAGATCATCGGCACGTGGAGGACCTTTCAGCAGAAAGAGCTGCATCAGCAACTGCTGACCTCCTTTGGCTACGGCGACGGCGGTGGCGGCCCCACCCGCGAAATGCTGGAAAATCTGCGGGAGATGAGCAACTTCCCCGCCACACCGCGCGTGCGACAGGGAGCCGCAGGTGACTTCTTCCGTGAACTAGAGGCCTCCGCCGGTGAACGCCTGCCCGTCTGGAACGGCGAGCTGTATCTGGAGTATCACCGGGGAACATATACCACCCAGAGTCGTAACAAGCGGGCCAATCGCAAAAGCGAGTTCCTGCTCCACGATGCCGAATTCCTGGCCACACTCGCTGCTCTGGTGAACCAGGAGTACACCTACCCCGCTGAGACGCTGCGTAAAGCCTGGGAGCTGGTATGTCTGAACCAATTCCACGACATCCTGCCCGGCAGCAGTATCGGGCCGGTCTACGCCGAATCGCTTCAGCAATACGCCTGGGTACAGGAGCAGGCGCGGGCCGTCCGCGATGCCGCCTTATCGGCCATCTCCGCCAGGATGGGTGGCGACCTGCTCGTCGTCAACCCTACAAGCTTCAGCCGCGACGATCTGGCCTTCTGGCCGGGCCGGTTGAAAACAGGAGAGAGATTGTGCCTGGCCGATGGCACCCCTGTGCCCACCCAGCCTGTTGCGGGAGGGACGTTGCTGGCAGCCGGTACTCTTTTACCATACAGCGTCACCCCGCTCTACATCATGCCAGGTGAGGCTTCGCTGCCGGACGCCAGCCTGCAGGTAACCCCTGCTCTGCTGGAAAACTCGTATCTGCGGGTGGAGCTGAATGATGAAGGCGACATCGTGCGCATTTACGATAAGGCCAACCGGCGTGAGGTTCTGCCACCCGGCGCCGTCGCCAACCAGTTCCAGGCCTTCGAGGACCGGCCTGTCAACTTTGATGCCTGGGACATAGATATCTTCTTCGATGACAAAATGTGGCTGGCCGGGCCGGCTGAGTCGATACGGGTGGTGGAAAGTGGCCCCCTGCGCGCCACTCTGGAAATACAACGCACTATCCTGCACAGCCGTTACACACAGCGCATCTCACTCTCCTGGAACAGCCCACGCCTCGACTTCGAGACCTTTATTGACTGGCAGGAACGCTCTGTGCTGCTCAAAGCCGCCTTTCCGGTAGACATTCTCGCACCGGCGGCCACCTACGAGATTCAGTGGGGCAACGTGACGCGTCCCACTCACCGCAATACCAGTTGGGACTGGGCGCGTTTCGAGGTGTGCGCCCAAAAGTGGGTAGACCTGAGCGAGGGTGATTACGGCGTCAGCCTGTTGAACGACTGCAAATACGGCCATGATGTCCGGGAGCACGTGATGCGCATCACCCTGCTGCGTGGCACTACCCTTCCCGATCCCCAGGCCGACTGGGGTGAGCATACCTTCACCTACAGCCTGCTGCCCCACGCCGGCGCGCTAAGCGAGACAACGCTCGCTGCCGCCTATGCCCTGAACGACCCCCTGATTGTGACCCAGGGGCGAGGAGGTAAGCAGAGCATGCCGCTCTCGCTCATATTCACAGACCGCCCCAACGTCATTGTGGAGACCATCAAGCGAGCCGAGGACGGCAACGGCATCATCGTGCGTTTCTACGAGGGGCTGCGGCGGCGAGGGCCGCTCACACTGACCTGCGGCTTCGACCTGGCCGGGGCCTGGCAGACCAACTTGCTGGAGGAGAATCAGAATGTCTTGCAGCCGGCAGGAAGACAGGTCTCATTGTCCGTGAGACCGTATCAGATCGTGACGTTGCGCCTGGTGCCGACAACAGGCCAGTAATCGGGTGTGATATACGCATAACTGGCCGCGCGTGGCTCTTGCCCGCCGGACCACAGTCCAGCGGCCGGGGGCGCAGGTTGTGAGGGCGCGGGTTGTGACCCGCGCCGCACAGTTGCACCATATGCCGCCCGATTGGAGTCGGTCCCTTTGGGCGTTGCGCGCCGCGCGTCGGCCTGCGCCGACACGAGTGCCAGGCTGGAGTGAATATGCTTGCCTCCCTGTCCAAAGTTCCTGTAACCGACAGGTTGCGAGCGGTATCAGGTTTCGCGCTGGGACTTCTGGTCATGTTTTGCGCCGTGCGCGTTTTCGTCGTGAACAGCTTCGACTTTGAGAATATGCAGCACGGCGTGCGGCTGATCGTCCAGGGTATAAATCCATGGGCACCGGCAACGCGTATCCCCCACTTCTATAACCCGCCCTACGCAGTTCTGTTTCTGTGGCCCATGCTGTTTTTGACCCCTAAATTTTACATTGTGGTCGGTGGGGCTTTGTTGTTCGCCTTTATCTTCTATCGCAGGGCCTGGGTGGCACTTGCATGGTTTGCCACCAACACAGCGCTGTGGCTTGTGGCGGCGGGCGGGATTGACATGTTTGTGATGGGAGCGGGACTTTTGCTCCTGGCGGCAGGGGACAGAGCACAGAACAGGTGGGCTGGGCTGCTATGGCGAGTCATGGCCTATGGACTGCTGATGATCAAACCACAGGGTGGCTGTTTTATCGTCGCCCTGTACATCCTCATGCGTCGCGACTGGAAGGGTTTGCTGGCATCAGTGGTAATATACGGCTGGCCGTTTATATCCCTCTACCCGGACTGGATCCGGGTGCTCCTGAGCGATCCGCCGCGCTCGCAGGTGGTAGCCTCACATACCATATGGGCCAAATATGGGCCTGCCTTCGCCGGGCTGATAGCGCTGGGCGTGCTGGTTTCAAGGAAGTGGAAATACTGGCAACTCGGTGGAGCGCTGGCGGGCATTATGACCCCTTACGGAATGCCCGGTGTACCAATATTGCTTATCCTCTCTGGGGTGCGAAAGCTGGCAGCGATCCCGATATTCGTGCTTTATTCCGGCTGCCTGGCAGTACTGACGTGGGTAACTCCACCGGCCGGTGTGGATTTCTACGAGTATATCAGCCCCCTGATGGCGATCTACCATTTGAGCATGCTGGGATTGGCTCTGGTCCTGGCGTGTCTTTCCGGAGATGAAAGCGAGGATGCCGATACCATCGCTCTCGGAGACAGGGTAAAACAGTACCTGTGGTCTCTGGCACGTTCGATCTCGCGATGGCCTGGCAAAACCGGTGCGTAAGCCTTCAGGAGATCCGTATCGTACAGCCTAATCCAGACGCCGATTCAGAGTGCTCACCGCCACCCCGGCCACCAAAGCTCCCATCCCCAACATCGCCACGGTGTGGGGCCATAACGTGTCCCACCCGGCCCCCTTCAGCATCACCCCACGGATGATCGCCAGGTAATGGCGAAACGGTACGATCTCCGCAATAGCCTGTAATCCGACGGGCAGGTTTTTCACCCGCACCAGATAGCCGGAGAAGGCCATGTCCACCATCGCCAGGACAAAGACCAGGAGTACAGCCTGCTGTTGCGTACGGGCAATGCCGGAGATAAATATACCGTAGCAGATCTCAACCGCGATAAACAGCGATGTCAGCCCGAACAGCAGGGCGATGGAGCCACGCATCGGCAGACCAAAGCCATGGATCGCCACCACCAGGATAATGGCGAAATTCAACAACCCGATCACCAGGGCCGGGATAGCTTTGCCAATGATCAGCTCAACACGGCCCAGAGGCATCACCAGCAGTTGCTCCAGCGTGCCCAACTCGCGCTCGCGTGCCAGGCCGATGGATGCCACCACCAGCGTCACCTGATAGACGATGAAGCCCACCTGCGCCGAAATAGCGAAGAACCGGAGGTTGAGCGCCGGATTGAAGTAGATCGCTGTGCGCAGATCAATGACCGGCGGGGCATTTCCGGTGCGGATGCCGGCCTCTCTGGCCAGGTCTGCGCTGAAGCTGGCGACCGCTTCCTGAGCTGCGGCAAGCGCAATGCGCCCCACGACGCTGTTTGCGGCATCACCGACAATCTCAATAGCAGCCTGACGCCCGGGCGCCGCGAGAGCGGAGGAGAAATCGGGCGGGATCACCACAGAGAGCGCCACTTCCCCCCGGTCAAGCAGCATGCGTGTCTCGGCCAGCGTGTCCGGGAGACGGCAGATGTTCAGCTCGCGCCGATTGTCGAGCGTTGTAATCATCCGCCGACTGGCAGCGGAGTGATCGAGATCGAGCACGGCAACACACAGCCCGGAGATGCGGGAACCGGTGGATTGCGCCAGCAGCACAAGCTGCACGACGGGCAACGTGAGGATGAAGACCGTCATCAGCCAGTCACGCGCGAGCTGTCTCAGCTCCTTGTGCACCAGGTTCGAGATACGCAGGAACATAAATTAGCCCAATCATCACAGGCGTGCGAAGAAATCCGCGAAAGCCTCCACCATATAGCTGATGCGCGCCTCGTCCAGGCCAGGGTAGACGCCGATAAAGAACGAGGACTGGAGGACGATGTTGGAGTTGACCAGCTCACCTATGACGCGGTGCTCGATATGTCGGTAGCCAGGCTGGCGGACAATGTTGCCAGCGAAAAGGAGGCGTGTCTCGATGTTGCGTCCCTCCAGAAAAGAGGTCAGCTCGCGGCGTGTGAATGGCGCACCCGGACGGACGGTGAGAGGAAAAGCGAACCAGGCTGGATCAGCCCGCTCGCTCCATACAGGGAGGATCAGGAATTCCTCGTATGGCTTAAGCCCCTCGTAGAGGCGGGCGAAGTTACTCTTGCGTGCAGCGATGAAAGCGGGCAATTTTTCGAGTTGAGCCAGCCCGATAGCTGCCTGAATGTCGGTCATTTTCAAATTGTAGCCGATCTCGACGAACAGATAACGATGATCGTATGGCTCATCAAGCCCTGGGATGTCCCACTCGAAACGCCTGCCGCACTCCCCCTCCGGGGGACTATCGTGCTGGCAGCGGCAATCGCGTCCCCAATCGCGCAGACTCTCGGCAATGCGATGCAGCATAGCGTTGTCGGTGACGAGAGCGCCCCCCTCGCCGGTGGTGATGTGATGGGCCGGATAGAAGCTCAGTGTGCCCATATCCCCGAAGGTACCCACCAGGCGTCCATCGTAGGTGGAGCCGAGGGCGTCACAGGTATCCTCGATTATGTAGAGGCCATAGGTGTGGGCAAAATCGAGTACCGGGTCCATCTCCACGGGATTGCCGAGGGTGTGAGCGAGGAAGATGGCACGTGTGCGCTCTGAAAGGGCCGGCTCTAATTGCGCGGGGTCCAGGTTATAGGTGCCCAGCGTGCAGTCAACGAATACCGGCACCAGCCGATTTTGCACTATGGGAGCCACCGTGGTGGCGAAGCCGGTCGCTGGCGTGATCACCTCATCGCCTGGTTGCAGGGGGCATTCCAGACGACGGGAGCACAGCGCGCTTATCGCCACCAGGTTGGCTGAGGAGCCGGAGTTGAGCGCGAGCGCGTGGCGTGAGCCAAGGAAGCCTGCCAACCTTTCCTCAAACGCGCGTGCACGCGGTCCGGCAGTGAGCCAGAAATCCAGCACGGCCTCGGTAGCGTTGATCAGTTCACGTTCGTCGTAGACCCGGCCACCGTAATTGATACGTGTCTGACCAGGGACGAAAGTGCGGTTGGTATGGGCCAGGCGGTAGTATTCGGCTACTTTGGCAAGAATCTCACCACGCAACTGCCTGGGATCGCTCACCTCTCAGCACTCCTTCCAACCATGCAACAGTACGAGGCAGCCCCACCTCATAAAGCCTGACCCGCGCTCGCCATCCCGTCAGGCGTGCAGTGCGGTCAGCAGCAGCACGCAGGGACATCACGGTGGCGGGCCGGTAGGGTAACGCGCCGACCAGGATGCGCCCCCGTGCACTCGTTAGCGCCCAGATGTGCTCAACCACCTGGCGCACTTTGTGCACCTGCCCGGTACCCAGGTCAAGGCTTTGCCCTTCGATACCCCCGGCTCTGGCGACGGCCAGCATTCCTTCTACCAGATCGTCTACGTAAATGAAATCACGTTCCTGCTCGCCGGGCGTCATCGGGAAGTCATCGCCGCTCAGGGCAGCCCGGATGGCCGCCGGGATCAGCATGTGAAAAGGCTGCCCCGGGCCATAGACCTGAAACGGGCGCACCGTAACGACGGGCAGTCCGTGCTCCCGCCAGCAGGCTCTTCCGAACGCCCAGGCTGCCACTTTTGAAGCGGAGTAGACGTTGAACGGGTCCAGGCCTTCAGTGGCCTCCCGTGCCCCGTACTCGTATGAGGAGCCAGTCAGTACCACACGCTGCAGGCCGGGGCGGCCTTTGAGTGCCTCGAGCAGATTGAGCGCACCGCCCACGTTGACGGCCAGCGCCAGTGATGGCTCTACCGCCTGGTCCGTCGCGCCGACGGCAGCCAGATGAAAGACCAGCTCCGGCGCGCTCTCTTCAACGGCAGCGCGCACCGCTGCCGGGTCGCGCACATCGAAGGCCAGTACACGTACCGATGGCGGCAGCAGGGCGCTTTGCCGTGCTTCCTCGTTCGGATCCACGCCGGCGTAGACACTCGCCCCGACCTGGCTCAAGCGCGCCACCAGATGACGTCCGATGAAACCACCTGCTCCGGTAATCAGAACCCGTGCGCGCAACTCAGGAACTCCCGATACCAGCTCATCGCCTCTCGTAACCCCTCTTCGAGCGTGTAATGCGGCTGCCAGCCTAAAATCCGCCGGGCTTTGCTGCTATCCAGATACTGGGCCGGTATCTCGTTCCGCACCTCCCCCAGCACAATCGGCTCCAGCTCCGGATGATCGGATACTGCGATAATGGCCTGCACAATCTCTAACACCGACCTGGGGGCGCTGGTCCCGAAGTTGAACGCCTCCCCTTTTACCTCCGGCCGCTCCAGGTTCACCGCGAGCGTCAGGTAAGCATTCACTGCATCCCGGACGTAGAGGTAATCGCGGATCATTGTGCCATCGGAGCGGATGACAGGGCGCTCGCCCAGGAGGACGCTGCGGATCGTGCCCGGGAATACACGGCTCCAGTTCAAATCTCCGCCACCGTAGAGATTGGCACAGCGCGTGATCGCCAGGGGCAGGTTATAAGTGGCATAATAGGTGCGAGCGATCAGCTCAGCACAGGACTTGGAAACATCATAGGGGTAGCAGGCCCGCAGGGGGGTATCCTCTGTGTAAGGGAGTTTGTCATGTACGCCATAGGCCTTGTCAGAAGAGGCGACAAGCACACGCGCAACTTTAGGCGAGCGGCGGGCGGCCTCCAGTAGAGTCCAGGTGCCTTTGACATTGGTCTCGAACGTAGAAAGAGGGGCCCGGTTGGCAATGGTCACGATTGTTTGAGCAGCGAGATGGAAAATTGTATCAATCTCGTACTCATTGAGCACCCGCTCCATACACGCGTAGTCAGTCACGTCCCCCCGCACAAGCGAGATGCGCTCTATATAACCCGACAGACGCAAGTGAGAGAAGGGCACCTGGTCACGGACCAATCCCACGACGCTGGCACCCGCATCCACCAGCGCGATGGTCAGCCACGAGCCAAGGAATCCACAACAGCCGGTGACCAGCACAGGCCTGTCGAGCCAGAAAGAATTGCGTTCCACATCCACCTCGTTTGCACGTGTGTTTACTCCCAGACCTTCCAGGGCGCGCTCTGATGCCACAGATGGTCAAGCTCCAGCGCTTCTTTGAAAGTGTCCATTGAGCGCCAGAATCCGGTGTGACGATACATCATCAGTTGTCCCTCGGCTGCCAGGCGCGGGAGAGCCTCTCTTTCCAGATGGACATCGCCACCGCTCAGATATTCCAGGACGCCACGCTCGAACACCATAAAGCCGGCATTGATCCAATGTTCCAGTTGCGGTTTCTGGACAAAACCGGTCACCAACCCTGACTCATCGGCCTGGAGCAGTCCGTACTGCAGGCGCGGGCGCACACCGGTTACGGTGGCCAGACGGCCATGCTGCCTGTGGAAGGCCAGCAATGCATCCAGGTTGATGTCACCCACACCGTCGCCGTAGGTGACAAAGAAGGTGGTGGTGTCAATGTAGCGGGCCACACGATAGATGCGGGTGCCCTTCTCCGTATCAAGCCCGGTATCCGCCAGCGTGATCTCCCAGTTCTCCCGGTTGTCAGTGTGGTAGGTGATGCCGGAGCACTCTCCCAGCCTGATGGTAAAATCACCGCTCATCGCTTCGTATTCCAGGAAGTAACGCTTCAGCGCCTCGGCCTGATGGCCCAGGGTGAGAATGAAGCGCGTGTGTCCATAGGCAGCGTAAATCTTCATCACGTGCCAGAGGATAGGACGCCCCCCTACTTCGACCAGCTCTTTCTTGGTCGGCGTATCGCCCTGCATGCGGGTGCCCTGTCCGCCACATAGAATGACCACGGGAAGGGGACTTTTTTCGTACTCCATTATCCGGCCACCATGCGTCTCAGGCTGAGAGCGAAGGGGGGATAGGCGATGCCGTTTTCGGTGACGATGCCCGTCACGTAACGGTAAGGGGTCACGTCGAAAGCCGGATTGGCCACCCGCACCCCTGCCGGTGCGATCGGCTGGCCGTCCACAGTGATGCCGGTGACCTCCCCAGCCGGCCGCTCTTCGATCGGTATATCGTCGCCGGAGGGCAACGACAGGTCAATGGTAGAAGTGGGGACGCAAGGGTAGAAGGGGATACCATTGGCCTGGGCCACGACTGCCAGCTTGTAGGTTCCGATCTTGTTGGCGACATCGCCGTTCGCTGCCACACGGTCAGCTCCCACCAGGACGATGTCCACCTGACCGGTGCGCATAAAGTGGCCGGCGGCATTGTCAGCGATAAGGGTGAAGGGGATCCCCAGTTGCTGGAGCTCCCAGGCGGTAAGCCGCGCGCCCTGAAGACGCGGGCGGGTTTCGTCTACCAGCACGTGGATGCGTTTGCCCTGCTCATGAGCAGTGCGGATGACGCCCAGCGCGGTGCCGTAATCCACGGTAGCCAGTGCCCCGGTATTACAGTGGTGCAGGATGGTGGCACCATCCCGAATGAGCGCCGCTCCGTGTTCACCCAGGCGTTTATTTATCTCCACGTCCTCATCGGCCAAGGTCTGCGCCTCGGCCAGCAGGACGCCGGGAATGGCCGCCGGGTCGGGCTCCGATTCAGCACGACGCAGCATGCGCTTCACGGCCCACGAGAGGTTGACCGCTGTCGGCCGGGCAGCACACAGCAGGTCCGCTGCCGCTCTGAGGTCCTGGAGCAACTGCTCTCGCTCGCGGGCGCGGCTCTGCTGCGCAGCTAACACCATACCAAAAGCGGCCGCCACACCGATCGCAGGCGCCCCCCGCACAACCATACTGCGGATGGCCTCCGCCACTTCACGATAATCAGCATACTCAATCAGCCGGAACTCCCCCGGCAGCAGCCGCTGATCGATCATGCGCACCATGCCAGGGATTTCTCCACACCATTCAACACTACGCATAGCTTCACCGATTCAGAGGTGAGATTGTCGGGATACGGCGACACCGCAACCCCGACGCGGGGGTATAGTATACCAGATAGGGCTGGCAAGGCAAGGCGCGCTACCGGCGTGTGGAGCGGTGGGGACGCGTCGGCGGGGCCGTGTTCTGGTTCACCAGCCGCTGAAATTCATAAAGCTTGTTCAGCGCCTCCAACGGGGTCATAGAAGTGATGTCGAGGGCCCGGATTTCCTCGATAACCGGATGCTCCTGCACAAAGAGGAGTGGCTGGTAAGCCTGTTGAGCAGGCGTGCCTGGACGAAACTCGCCGCTCTCCAGACGGGCCAGCAATTCCTCCGCCCGGCTGATGACCGGGCGCGGCACCCCCGCCAGTTGGGCCACGTGTATGCCATAAGAACGGTCGGCGCCACCGGGCACAACTTTGTGCAGGAAGATCACGCGGTTTCCCTCCTCAATCACCGCCAGATTGTAGTTGCGCACGGCCGGCAGCCGGTTGGCTATCTCGGTCAGCTCATGGTAATGGGTGGCGAAAAGCGTGCGCGCCCGTCGCTCCGGATGGTTATGCAGATATTCCACCACGGCCCAGGCGATGGACAGGCCATCATAGGTGCTGGTGCCACGCCCAATCTCATCAAGGATAAGCAAACTGCGCGGTGTGGCATGGTTGAGGATGTTGGCCGTCTCTACCATCTCAACCATAAAGGTGGATTGACCCGAGGCAACCTCATCCTGCGCTCCGATACGGGTGAAGATGCGATCTACAATGCCTATGTGCGCCCGCTCAGCCGGCACGAAGCTCCCAATCTGCGCCATCAACACGATGAGAGCATTCTGGCGCAGAAATACTGAGTTGTGGCTGACAAATCCGGCCGCCACGTAAGCATTCCCATCGGGCACGCTCAAGTCGCATACTTGTCGGACGCCCGCCGTTTCAACTGAGATAACCGCGTCATAAAACAGCCCATCGCTCTCCAGGGAGAGGATGTCTCGCCCGTGAGGACAGCCCTGGAGCAGCTCTTTGCATGCCTGTTTTCCGGGCGATCGGAAGCCGATTTTGTCATAAAATGCCAGAGCATCGTTACCATACAGGGCAAGCTGACAGGAGATACGCCCGGAGACCTTGCCGATGCGCAGAGAACTGAGGATGCCGTGATTAAGCAGCAATAACTGCACCTGACGCACCAGCTTCCGTGAGGAGGTAGAGAAGGCGATGTGGCCATCGTGCGCGTCTGCAGTGGCGGAGGCATCAAAGAGGCCCTGCAAGAAAGCGGCGGTCATCTCCCTGGGGGATTGGAGAATCGCCCGGGGTATCTCTTTCTCGCATGAACGGACGTACCCCACCCCCAGCCCCGCCATAAACCGACGAATGTCGGTATCGGCAATGTTGAGGGTCTCCAGGTCGCCACCGCGCGCATGCCCCGCAAGCGGCTGACACCCGAAGCACAGTTGAGCGACTCTGCAAAATTCCTGCGCTGTAAATTCGTCCCGTGGTGTAATGGCAATGCGTCTGCGATATTTCAGATTTCCGCTGCCGATAAGCAGGCCGGTGAAGTACGCCAGCTCAGGTGTTAATTTATCAGGATACCGGCAACCATCTTCGGCCGGTACCCCAGTGTCCAGCATCAGTTTGCTGCCCCACAGCCCGGTATCGGGTTTGAGGGCCGCATAATCCCCCAGGGCCAGCTCGCCCAGCGGCACCCACCCCGTTGTGCCATCCGGCCTGCGCACCCACAGACGATGTTCCGGTGTCCCGATCAGCTCATATCCCCTGCTCGTCGTTACCCGTAGCACGGAGACGCAGCCGCCGTCGTAGAAATGGGATGTCCTCACATATCCGTTCTTTCCGCACACGCCTGTCTGGAGAGCCGTGAAAGTGCGTGCCTGAGCCTGCGCGGGCCGCAGGTCGCCAATGCGCAGCAACCCATGTTCGGTGCAGAGCAGAGTGTCCTCGTCAACACATTTGCCGGCCATGTTCGGCCCGGTGATAATCAGGATGCGCTCCGCCTGGTTCAGGCGCAGATCGTTGGGCACGAAGGACTCATCCTGAAGCGTCTGCTCCACCACGGGATGCCGGCCGGCAATGATTTCGAGCGTATCATCGTCGCCGATGGTGGGGCGCACATAGCGGTTACGCACAGCGACCTCCGCCAGGGCCGCTGCCACGTCCAGGGATGCCAGGGCGCGCGCTGTGTGAAGCAGCCTCTTTCCCTGGGCCCCGATCTGCCGGCAGAGGTCATGAAACAGGCGCGTTTCGACCTCAACCTGCCGCTCTTCAGCATGCAGGATCAGGGATTCGTACTCCTTCAGCTCAGGCGTGATAAAACGCTCAGCGTTGACCAGCGTCTGCTTACGGATGTAATCGGCGGGCACCGAGTCCAGATTGGCTTTGGTAACCTCCAGGTAGTAACCGAACACCTTGTTGTAGCCAACCTTGAGGCTTTTGATACCTGTACGCTCGCGTTCCCGCTTCTCCAGCCCAGCGATCCATTGCCTGGCCTCCTGGGAAGCGACGATGATCCCATCCAGTTCGGCAGAGAAGCCGGGGCGGATCACGCCGCCGGCGGAGAGGCCGGCCGGCGGGTCATCTACAATGGCCGAGGCAATCAGCCCGGCGACGTCATTGCATGGGTCGAGTTCAGAGGCCTGGGGCAGGAAGCCGGCCAAGGTCTCCACCAGCCCGGGCAATGCTTCGAGTGCCCTGCGGATACCGAGCAAGTCACGGGGTGTGGCGATCCCGGCCAGCACCCGGTTGGTTAAACGCTCCAGGTCGGGCATATTTTTGAGCAGCTCACGTGTGCGTCCCCGGACGACGGCATCACTGTAGAAAGCCTCCACTTCATCGAGGCGTCGCTCCAACTCAGCCCGGTCCAGCAAGGGCTGGGCAAGCCGCATACGCAGCAGCCGTCCTCCCATCGGTGTGAGTGTCAGATCGAGGACACCCAGCAGCGATCCGCGTGTCTTACGTTCGCGGATCGTCTCGGTCAGCTCAAGGTTGCGACGCGTGGCCGGGTCGAGGGTCATAAAGCGAGCGGTGGAGTAGGTGCTGAGAGTTGTGATGTTAGCCAGCAATCCCTTGCCGGTATCGCGCAGGTAGTGGATGATGGCCCCTGCAGCCTGCAGCGCCAGTGGTTTGCCCGCGCATCCGAAGCCATCCAGCGTGGCCACGCCGAAGTGGTCCAGCAACGCCTGACGGGCCAGCCCCAGCTCAAAACGATAGGCTGGCAGCGGGGTCAGATGCAGGTTGGGGGACAGTGTGTGCAGGCCGGCAAGTGCGGGATGCGCACCGGCCGACTCGGACACCAGGCACTCCCTTGGCTGGAGGCGCGCCAGCTCCTCAACAACTTCGTCCGTCCTCAACTGAGTGGTGGCGAACTCGCCGGTGGTGATGTCTGCATGGGCCAGGCCAGCCTGTTCCCCCTCGATCACCAGCGCGGCCAGGTAGTTTGGCCGCCGTTCATCCAGGAGTGCCGGTTCGACAACCGTACCAGGGGTCACCACACGCGTGACCTCGCGAGCAACCAGCCCGGCGCCGGAGACCTCGCCCACCTGTTCGGCGATAGCGACACTGTAGCCTTTTTCGATCAGGCGCGCGATATAGCTCTCGACAGCATGATAAGGGACCCCGGCCATAGGCACACGCTGGGTCTTGGACACCGGCCGTGAGGTGAGTACCAGGTCCAGTTCGCGAGCAGCGATCTCCGCATCCTTATCAAAGGTCTCGTAGAAGTCGCCCAGTCGGAAGAATACGATGGCATCTGGATGCCGGGCTTTGATCTGCAGGTACTGCTGGCGAACGGGGGTTACGTCAGACATGGCTGCGGTGAAACGCTATTTTCGATGACCGGTAACAGCGCTACGGCGCACGTGAAAGGCGACCAGAATGGTGATCAGCAGCATCCCTGTGGCAAGTAAGCTGCCCCAATGCACGTCCGCGCCACTCTGAGGCAGGAGAGGTACAGGCGTGGCAGTTGCCGGAGGCGGTAAGGTGGCTTCGGCTCTGGTCTGCCCAGTAGGAGACGGCACTATCGGCGCCGTCGGCGTGACCGCTGTGGGAGCAGGCGTGTCCGTAGGCACAAGCGTATAGGTCGGTTCCGGCGTGTCCGTAGGCACAGGCGACGCCTCGGGCGTGTCCGTGGGCTCCGGCGTACTGGTGAACCCCAGCCCGGGCCTTGCCCCGGCATAGACAATGTTCAACAGGCAAAAGGCCACGACAATTGCAATGAGAGGATAAACTCTACGCATCTGACGCTCCTTAACATTCCAGGGCAGAACAGCTTTGCCAGGCTGTCAAAGCAGGCCGGAAAGCCTGGCCGCATTATAAGCGGCCAGGGATGCCGCCTTTACAGTTTTTCGGACAGGCTCTTAAGAACGTGGCTGACGCAATGGATGGCGTCAGCCTTTGCCGACCCGCCCTGGCCGCACCACCGGGCAGTGTCAGCGCAGGGGCGACCCGGTGGACCGCACCAACCGGCGCGAAGCACTCAAAGAGGGCGGCTTCAGCCTGAGTTACTCCGCTATTATATCCTGTTCCGGTCAACAGGCAACGTATCTCACCTGATAACTGTTTTGACAGCCACACCTGGTTGTGGTAACATTAAGACAATCCAAAGTATGTGTGCTCTGCGCTCCTGTACAGTCAGCAGGAACAGAGTTTTGCACGACCGCGCAGGCAGGCTTATGCCCAAACATCACACTGTTGTGGCACCCAAAAGCCACCGGCATCGCAGACAACTTATTTTGCTCCTGACGCTGCCCGTGCCCGTGATTGGAATCGCCAATCTGATCAGGCTGGGGATGGCTCTACGCTACTCTGCTCTGCTGCCCGACCTGCCCATGACCGTCTCATGGGCCTATCTGGCAGTGATGGGGGGATTGTGGGGAGTAGTTTTCATCATCTGCACGGTTGGATTGGTACGTTTCCGCCCATGGGGGCGCCGGATGACCATGGCTGCGGTGACACTCTACGAAGCCCACGTCTGGCTCAACCACCTTGTCTTCGACGCCTCTGACTATGCGCGCCTGACCATACCCCGTGACCTTGTGCTGAGCATATTGCTTTTGCTCATCATCCTGGGTACACTTAACCTGCCCGCTCTACGTATGGAGTTCGGCGCCAAAGCTGACTGATTGGAGGGTGAGATGCGCCTGACAGTACATCTCCTGAGGCTTATCCTACTTACCACGTTGTTCTCCCTGCTCGGGTGCACTCGACTCGCGCCGGCAACAGAGCCGGTGACAATCACCTTCGTATGCCCGGAGAGCTACGGGGAATACTATGGGAACCTGCTCCAGAAATTTCACGAGCAATACCCCCACATTACCGTGGAGCTGCGCCCTGTGCCCTGGCAGGCACTGGATGACTTGGGCGCCGACGACGTGGACGTCCTGGTAGTTCCCCTGTGGTACCTGCGCACACTCCAGTCACAGGGTGATCTGCTCAACCTCGATCCTTTCGTCGAAGAGGACAAGTCACTGGAGACCCAGGATTTCCACCCTGGCACTCTGGAGCTGTTCAGCATCGAAAACCATATCTGGGGTATCCCTGCCGGCATTGATCTCCTGGTGATGTTTTACAACAGGGATCTGTTTGACCGCAAAAACCTCCCCTATCCCCAGCCTGGGTGGACACAGACCGACTTTCTCGAGGCTGCATCCTCCATCAGCGACCCTGAGGCCGGCATCTACGGGTACGTGCCTATGGCCTGGGGATTTCCGGGGAACATCTCTTACTTCGACGCCGCGCTGTTTGTGTACCTGCGCGGCGGGCGCCTGTTCGACGACCTGCAAGAACCTACCCGTACCGCATTCGACGATCCGCTCACCGTTGACGCAGTGAAGTGGTACACCAATCTCTACCTGAAATACGCTGCCGCGCCCACACCCGAAGAAGCACGACGGGCCTTCGGCGGCGGTCGCGATACTTACTATGTAGCCGTACAACAAGGAAAGGCGGGGCTTTGGATCGGCTCGCTTTCCGAAAGAGGTGGGACAGGGTGGCCCGCGGAGTGGAATATGAACTGGGGCGTGACGACCCTGCCCCGGGACGCCCTCTTCTTCACCCAGGCCCTCCCTGATGGCTACGCCATCTACGCTGAGACCGGAGAGCCAGAAGCCTGCTGGGAACTGATCAAGTTTCTCACCCGCCAGACGCACTATCTTTTAGTGCCGCCCCGCCGCTCGGTCACCGAGTCTGCCCTCTACGAGCAACAGGTAGGAGCAGAAGTCGCTGCTACCGCGCGTGCCTCGATGGAAAATGCCTTCTATCTGGCCGACCTGCGCAGGTTCGGTGAGTTTGAAGCGGCAATGAGGCTCTTCGGGCGCGCCATCACCGAAGTATTGAACGGCAACCTCACCGTTGAGGAAGCTATGCACCAGGCTCAACAACAAGCGAATCCCCAGAGGTGACCATGCGTATCGCTGTCCTTTCCGATGTACACGGCAATCTTCCGGCACTCGAGGCCGTCCTGTCCGACCTGGAGGTGCAGGGCTTCCCCGACCTCTTCTGGATTCTGGGCGACCTGGCTGCGTTCTGTCCCTGGCCGGCCGAGACCGTAGCCCGGCTGCGGGCACTGCCGAATGCGTATTTCCTTCAAGGCAACACCGATCGCTATCTGGTCACCGGCCGCCGCCCCGCGGTATCACCTCCCCGCTCACCTGAGGAGTGGAGCGTTATGCCCGCCCGCCTGGCCGAACGTGACGCAAATTTCCGCTGGACGGTGGAACACCTGCCGTTCTCCGACTACGAGTTCCTGCGCGACCTGCCGACCCTGCTGGAACTGGAGGTGTCAGGTTACGGACGCATCGCCGCCGTTCACGCCACCGGCCTGCGTGGAATCGGCGGGCAGGTGGATGATGAGACCTTTGTGCTCCCGGACGCGTCAGAAGAAGAAGTGCACCGTTGCTTCGCGACGCTTGATGCACGGCTGGTGCTCTACGGCCATACTCACCGTCCGGTGGAACGCACTGCAGACGGGCTGCATCTCGTCAATGACGGCAGCGTGGGCCTGCCGCTCGACGGTGATCCCCGGCCTTCTTATCTCCTGCTGGACTTAAACGAAGGCAGGTGCACCGTTACCCTGCGCCGCGTGGAATATGACAGGGAGAAGGTGGTCGCTGAGCTGGAGCGGGTGAACCATCCGGCGAAGGAATGGGTGAGCGGTATCCTGTACCGTGCCAGGTTATGAGGTGGAGCGCAGGCGCTCGCCACCAGCCTGCACTACAGCGTGCACGGGTGCCAGCATGACCAACAAACACCAGGCACAAAGACAAACTATTCGGGCGGTGACTGCAAAGGCGAGGCGCACCTCGCCCGTACACCTTCGGGGCCACGGGCCTTCCGGTAAGCCTTCGCCGCCCTGCTCCTGGTGATGCACCAGGAGGTGTCGGCGGAGGGACGATCTGACGGATCGCCTCAACGGTATGCGCTTAAGCCGCTGTGCGGAGCGAGCGGAGCATAGTCGGTTTGAAGCGTGGATTGGGCGGCCTGGGACAAAACTTAACGGCCCTATGGCTGTATGGCAGCAGACCTTTGGATCGGAAGAGGAAGGATCCTATCACCAGGTCGAAGATCTAATGGCTGTTCCCACCATCTTGGGCCACCTCTCAGGATTAAATCCAATGACCCATCACAACGTAAAACATAGGTGGGCACTTTCTCGTCCCTGGGCAACTCGGGAACCAAGTCATAGACGTTGGCTTGAGAAAAGTCTGATAGTGCACCCGGTCTGTCAGTTACAGGAATATTGTTCTCCACCAGATAAGCCACCCGTGCCCGTATGTCGGGGTGGCGAATTTGGTCTATTTTTATCCAACCGTTCTCTATCCATCGTTTAAGAACAAACGCCGTATCTTCAATTCGGGCGTCGCAAAGAGTCGGACCCTGGCCCCAATCCCAAAACAGGGCGCTTCTGGCATCTTCAACTGCCATCCAATGACCTATGCACGTCTGATCGTACCAGCCAAGCCACTGATTAGACGGATCTCCCTTGAAGTATCCGATCTCCCCCTGGCAGGTTACCGGTCCCAAATAACTCTCCATCACCACTTCAATGGTAAGTACCCTTGGATTAACGACCGTTCTTTCCCCCTTTGCGATCAAGATCTTAATCGCAGAGTAACCAGGGAATTCAGGCTCAAATTGCTTCTTTAGAATTTGACTATCGCTCAACGGACGGCTAAAGTACCAAAATAATCCCGCCAGGACGGCTACCAATAAGAGGACAACAACAGCGTTTGCTATAGCGACTTTTGCAAGGATGATCAGAAACTTCCTCATTCGTCAGATTGGGCTATTTCGATATGTGGGCCAATTCCTGGCCGCCCAACCGGCGCGAAGCGCCCAAAAAGGGCGCTTTCAATCGAGTATACAAGTTACGCGCAAAATGCCCCTTATTCCCCCCGGGGCTATTTTCCCCGACAGGCCATCTTCTGGGGATCAGGTGGCTCTCCTTCAGCCCAACGTCGCTCGAATTCCTGAAGATACCGGGCAGCTATGTCACGGTTGGTGACGATCACCGTGTTCTCATCGTTGCTGTTGTCTGCGTTGTCAGAAAAGTTTAACGACCCGGTCACCAAAATTTGATCATCAATCACAAACACTTTGTGGTGAAAAGTGGCCGGGTTACCGTCCTGAAGCACCGGTATGCCTGCACAATAAAGCCCACGCAGGGCACTGTACTCCGTCTCGCTGCCCCGCTTCTCAAAAATGCCCCTCACATCAACGCCAGCCTGAGCACGCTCTAACACCGCTTTTTGTAAGCCATCATGCGTGAACGAAAAAGCCATAAAGCGGATGCTGTGCTGAGCGCTCTGAACCAGGGGAATAAGATGATCAATAACTTTGTCCTCGGAGGCAAACAGTATCTGTATCGGCGTCCCATCAATGACGAGCGCCTGATCGTCCACAGTGGAAGGAGAGGTTGGGCCAAACTGACCCGCCCACATCTCATCGAACTCGCGTTCGAAGATCGCAGCCGCACGCGGGGAGTGGATGACGATCACATTATTATTGTTGCGGAAGTTACAGTTCACAGTCACGTTGGTCGAGCCGGTCCACACGATATTCCCGTCGAAAATCCAGAACTTGTTGTGCATGAGCGCGCCGCGCCCATCGTCCCGGACCTCTATCCCCGCCTGCTCCATCCTGGGGAACAGCTCCAACCCATCTTCTTTGTCGGCCTCGATCCCGTGCTCGTCGTCGGTCACCCAGCGCACTTCTACGCCGCGCCGGGCCGCGGCGATCAACGCGTCGGCCACGACCGGCAGGTCGAACTCAAAAGCGGCGATGTGGATGGTGCTCCTGGCTCCGTTAATGTAAGATATGAGCTTCTCGGGGATAGAACCTTCCAGTTTCTGTGGATCGTTGATGTGCTGCGGGTCGGTGAAGTACACTTCCCACCAGCCACCACCGCCGGCCTCCTGTGTCGGCGCTCCGGTGGGCTGTGTTGGCACAACCCCGGTGAAAAGCCCCAACGGATCGTAGCCGGTCAGCACGAAATAGCCGGCCAGCAACAGCAGGCCGATTATGATGGCGATGGTTATGTATTGATTGATATTGCGCCGCCTTACCGCAGCCCGCGCTTCAGGTCGTCTCGTAGATTTTCTGCTCATGGCTTTCCTCCAAAGAGCTGGGGGCATTTCCACCAGCAACCTGAGATCCGGGTTCTAACATTGCACGCAGTCGGGCAATAAGCCCGGCCTTTGAGCAGGTACTCCTGGCATAAAGTTCTGCCACCGCTGCGAGCCGGTGTTCGTCCACGGGGTTAAAAGCTGTCCCATAAATAATGGCGGCCTGAGCGGCTATATCGGACAGGATGCCGGTCTGCATGGCGCACGGCGGAGCGGACGCCCATGCGCTGACGCGGCGCATCAGGCGGCGTGTGGCGCGCAGACGGGATGCCATCGAGGCCTCTGCTGCCCCATCGTCAAGCCCGGCTGTCTCAAGAGCAATGCGCCTGACACAGGCCACCCCCCAGTCCAGCAGAGCCTGGGCGGCTTCATCGTCCAGGTCACCCGTGAGGCTTTCGTTCTCCAGGATGCTCTGGACAGCCAGTTTCACTCGCTCTTCAAGCTCGTCTTGCATATCTTGCGATTTGTGATATAATATGATCGTGTAAAGCGGGCGTGGTTCAGTTGGTAGAACGTCTCCTTGCCAAGGAGAAGGCCACGGGTTCGAGTCCCGTCGCCCGCTCTGGAAAGCCCGACCCCAGGCAATAATGGGGTCGGGTTTGTTTTTTTTGGGGGGGGCGCGCGGCCAGCCGCTCCCCGCAACTGGATAGCTACGTTCTGCGCACGATCAGGCGACGCACCTCTATATCCTGCCCGCCGAACTGATACTTGTAACGTTCGTCACCCTGCATAAAATCGAACAGCTCGTACCCCTGTTCAATGGCGTGGCGAATGGCGTAAGCGATGAGGACGATGCCGGCGCCAAGCTGAGGAAAGCTCTGCCAGTCAAGGCCAGAATTGTATACCATTACACGCTTGCGGTACACAAAGTTCATATAAGCTGCGGCCTTGTGCTCCCCAACCTCCAGAAACATCAGTTGCAGCCAGCCCGCCTCATACGTCACACGGGCCAGTTGACGGAAAAATTCGCGCATCTGGGGCGTCAGAAATGCTTTTTTATCAGGCGTGCTGGCCGCCATCAATTCCAGGAAGTCCTCTACCTCCTCGTCCAGGTTATGCTCTGCCCCCACGATGTACCAGTGCAGACCGGCCACAGCCTCGGCGCGGCGCAGTTTGCGTCTCAGTTCATGCCGGTCCTTCTTATCCAACCGTTCAAGATAGTCCTCCCAGGTGGCCGGAAGCTTCACGATGGGGCAGACATCATCCCTTGTTACCGAGGTAGTCCAACCGCGCTCTTGGGCCAGCGCAGGCAGAAGCACCAGCGTGGGAGAATCCTGGTGAATATTGCACAGATCGAGCAGGTCCCACTCCAACCACTGCTCATCGGCCAGCCACTCTATCAGAGCACGGTAGACTGCCTCCTCCCACCCACGGGCGACGATGAAGTCAAGATAGTCGGCGACCTCCGTGCAGCCCACGATGGCCAGCGCGCGCTCCCCTTGCGGTGTGCGGCTGGCGTAGAGAGGGATGATGCCAACAGGCTCACCCCTATCGTTACGCAGCACAAGGATCAGCAAATCGCCTGTCCCCAGGCAGTGCCACCAGGTACGTTGAAACTCGTGGGTAAGGAAAATGGTATCCGCAGAGGAGCGGTGTAACAACCCGTTCCACTCGCCGGCCAGAGCGTCGAAGCCGGCCTGGTCATGATATATCTGGATGGAGAGCGATGGGATTCTCTGGTTATCGGTCATCGTACAGGCACTGTGTTTGGTAGCTCAGGCGTGACCCCGGATACAACACTGAGAGCAGGCGAAGCCTCTGGCGGGGTTCACTCATAGACGGTTGTGTCCCACTTTGTCGGATCTGGCCGCTTCGCAGGATAACTGCGAGCAGTTGTCCTGCAACTTTGGGACACACCCCATAAGAGGCAGGGGTTGCCGCATCAAATATTTTTGTGGTATAATCTCGCCGTTCGTATCGTGCCTGCAGAAGGGCGATCCAGGGTTTGTTCACTCACCCTGTAGCACCCGTCATTATATGCTCAAACAAAGTGCTGTCAAGTACACGCAAGCGATTATGCCCCAATTTTGCTTGCAGGACAACTGCGCAATTGTCCTGCAATTGGAGGAAGGAGTATGGACAGAAGAGTAAGGCTTGCCCTGATTGGCGCCGGCGGCATCGGCCGCCTGCATCTGGAGAATATAGCAAAGTCGGAGCTGGTAGAACTGGCGGCAGTGTGCGATAAAATGCCCGAGAAAGCACACGCTGCAGCCGAGCAATACCAATGCCCGGCTTACACCGACTACACCCAACTGCTGCGTGACCATGTATGTGAGGCGGTACTGATCGCCACCCCCCACTATGACCACACTACGATCGGAATTGCCGCTTTGGAGTCCGGGCATCATGTGCTTGTAGAAAAGCCTATCTCCGTCCACAAGGCAGATTGTGAGCGCCTGATCACTGCGCATAAAGATAAAAGCCTTGTCTTCGCCGCGGTGTTGAACCAACGCACAGACCCACACTACCAAAAGATCAAAGAGCTTGTTGACACAGGAGCTGTGGGACCGTTACAGCGAATCAACTGGATTGTTACGGACTGGTTCCGCCCCAATGCCTACTACGCTTCCGGTCAGTGGCGGGCGACATGGGAAGGAGAGGGCGGCGGGGTGCTGATAAATCAATGTCTTCACAACCTTGACCTGCTCCAGTGGATCTGCGGCATGCCCACACGCGTCTGGGGTTTCTGTGGCCTGGGCAGAAGACACAACATCGAGGTGGAGGATGAGGTAACCGCTTACATGGAATATCCCAATGATTGCACAGGCGTGTTCATCACCTCGACGGGGGAGGCTCCCGGGACAAATCGCCTGGAACTGGCCGGAGATATGGGTAAGCTGGTCCTCGAGGACGGGGTGCTCTCATTTACACGCAACAAAGTGCCGGCAAGTGAGTTCATGAAGACATCGGCGGAAGCCTTCTCCAAACCCGAGGTAGAACACATAACCTTCCACATCGAAGGCAGCGGCGGCCAGCACTATGAGATACTGGAGAACTTCGCCCGTGCCATCCTGGAAGGAGCGCCACTGATCGCTCCGGCTGAAGAGGGAATCAATTCTGTCGAGCTGGCCAACGCGATACTCTACTCCTCACTGACGGGCCATCCGGTAGAGCTACCCCTGGACGGCCTGGCGTTTGAGCAAGAATTACGTAAACTGATAGCACGCTCGGCTTCAAAAAAGGCCGGCAATTCAGCTCCGGCCTGAGAGGAAAGCATCTTTACCCGCAGTGAATCGAATGGCCGACCTGTTGACAACACCTCAGGTAACCGATTTGCATGACAATCGCTCTACTACCCGCCACCTCCTGGCGTCTGGCCGATAGAGTCCTCCAATGAACCCCTGGATACCAGCTCTGGAGAAAGGAGTGTAATGAAAAAGTTTTTCAAAATTGCAACTGCCTGTATGGTCGTTTTGTCGGTTATGTTGATGCCGGTTACATCACCATTGCCCGCGGCTGCACAGGGAGAAAATCCGCCTCAAGTGTTCACAGTCAATACTCCCGCGGCCACGGCCTCGCTTCACAATCCAACCTTCGACAACCACGACTGGTACCAGTTTCATGAGCGCTATCAGAAAAGTTATCTGTCAGGTTCGTGGCTTCCTGACGATGATAATAACGTGGGTAACAATATCCCACCCAACATCCTGCAGGACTGGCGGCTGTGGTACCTGCGCGGCACAATCCCCGTAGAAACCGACCCGGAGCAAACTTATGCCCAAAACGTTGAGGCCGTTCAGGTCCGCACATATTGGGATGGTAAGCACCTGGCCGGCCTCTATCAGGTGATCTACAACACCATACCCTGCCGCACTTACAGATTCCAGATGTATGCCCAGTCCAGGCCAGAAGGCGGCGATGACTCCCTGATCGCCCTGCAGGTGGGCATTGACCGGGCAGGATGGCATCCCGACTCTGCGAACGACCCGGCCGTGGCAACTTTTCCATCCACGACCGTGTGGGGTGCTTCCAGCAACGCATACAAGTGGTACTACGGGCTGTTGTCAGTAGAAGCCGATGCGCTGGGAAATTCCATCACCGTCTTCACTTATGCTGACGCTAACGGCGGGCGGTCGCACCGGATATTGTGGGACACCGGTTCGTTCGCCGAGGTGCCGCGCACCGCCAATCTGATTGATGCCACCCAGCCACTGCCGGCGCCAAGCGGCGGTATCAACAATATCTCCGCGGTACCCTCAGTGACCAGCGCTGTAATCTCGTGGGATACGGGGACAGTGTCAACTTTGGGGCAGGTGCTGTACCGACGGGTGACCACTCCGCCGGGAAGCTGGCAGTACTCAGCCCTGCTCAACTGGGGCACGGTACACCAGATTACCCTGACCGGCTTACAAAGCGACTCCGTGTACGAGTATGTTGTGGTGTCGTATGGATATATCGGCGGTACCTGCAAGGTGATCGTCTCCGAGACCACGCCGCCGCGTCGTTTCACCACATGGACTCCTGTCGCTTCTGTAGTAATCAGCGGCCCGACGACCGGGTTGCCACGGACCAGCTACAACTTCGTGGCAACCGTCAGCCCCGCCGCGGCCACGCTCCCGATCACCTACACCTGGCAGGCCACCGATCAGGCAGAGGTGACGCACGTGATGTACAGCACCAGCGACCAGGTGACTTTTAGCTGGAATACCATCGGCACAAAGGAAATCGTTGTCACCGCCAGGAATGTGGGTGGTACAGCCTCCGCTCGCCACTCCATCACAATCGTCGGCGACGAGTATGAGCCTGACGACATGTGCACACAGGCTCGCTCCATATCTACTGACGGAACGGTCCAGGTCCACAATTTCCACGTCTCGACCGATGGGGATTGGGTGCGCTTCGAGGCTGAAGCCGGCAAGACCTATCTCATTGAAGGGTTGACTCCCCCCGGATCTGATGCACACCTGTATCTGGGACTCTACTCAGATTGCTTTACCCTCAGCGGAGGGCAATATAATGAATTCAGCCCCGATGTGCGCATGCTGCTCACCCCCACTCAGAAAAAGAGCTATTACCTCTACCTGCGCCATGCCTTCCCCGATCAGCAGGTGTCGCAGGCGACTTATCGCCTGGCTGTACGCAGCCTGAACACTTTGAAGGCGCCCGGGGCTGTGATCCTGGTCGCAGGTAAATTCCAGGAAGGCACACCGGTTCAGGCGAACATCCACCAGGCTACCAACGCGATCTATCGGTTCTTCCTCACCCGTGGCTATGACGGCGAGCACATTCATTATCTGGCAGCCGACCCCATGCTGGACCCGGATGGGGACGGCACGCCCGATGTTGATGAGCCGCCCACGAAAAACAATTTGTACCGTGCCATCACATCCTGGGCTGTGGGTCGCGTGGATGAGGAGCATCCGCTCGTGGTTTACATAGTGGGCAGCGGCGGCTCCGGCTACTTTTACCTGAACGGGAGCACGGAAAAAATTTACCCAACCCAGTTGCACTACTGGCTGGGTGCCCTGGAAGCTCTTTACCCGGGGCTGGAGATCAGCATTGTCATAGACTCTCCCAAGGCCGGTAGCTTCGTTGATGCGCTGAGTAAGTCAGGGCGGGTGGTCATCGCTTCCACCGATGACCGGCAACTGGCCTGGGCCGCCGGGGACGGCACGCTCTTCTCAAGTCACTTTCTCGCGTCCCTGAGCCGGGGGCTGAGCCTGCGCGATAGTTTCGAGAAAGCCAGGCTTGCAGTGGAGAATGTCCAGCCCGTACAAACGCCCTGGCTCGAGGATAACGGGAACGGGACACCCAACGAGGAGACAGAGGGCACGATAGCGGGGCAGCGTTTCTTCGCCACCCATACCAGCATACTCAGCGATGTGGTAAAGTGGCCGCCTTACATTGTCGGCGCGGAGATCGGCCGCGTTGTCGGCGGAAGGGGTGTGATCACCGCGGAGGTGCGTGATGACTCCGGTGTGGCGGGAGTGTGGGCCGCGATCTATCCACTGACTTACACGCTGCCCCTGACCACCCAGGAAGACCTGGTATTGGACACCGTCCCCACCGTGACGCTGACGCACACGGCGGGCAACCTCTACGCCGCGGAGTACGCCGGTTTCTCCAGCACAGGGATCCCGATGAGCCGCATCGTGGTTTACGCTGTGGACGGGGATGGTCTCCAGAGCATCCCCTGGGTGATATGGGGAGGCCGCATTTACCTGCCGCTGGTCCTGCGCGGGCAGCGATAAAGGGCGTTCGGGGCGAGCTGGCGACTCGCCCCGAATGCTTAGAGCCTGTCCGAAAAACCGTACAGGCGGCATCCCTATGCCGCTTATACCGGCGCATAGGGATGTATCGGTTACGTTTTTCGGATAGGGACTTACAGGACATGTGACCGGCAGGGCCGAAGGCGCCGGCCGGCCCTGCTTCACCGGGATCCAATCGCTTTCTGCAGCGCTGTCAGCTCCTCCGCGTGGGCCTGGACCTTGCGTATGGCAGATACGGCATCCTCCACTCCCTGACGGCCCGCGCGGAAAATGCACTCGTCCAGCCAGACTGCCTCGCGTTCGCAGGCCCTCTCGGCCTCGGGGAAAGAGAGGGTATCGAACCTGAAGCGCTCAAGGAAGGCGGCAGGCACCGGCAGACGGGAGAGATGGGGGCGGAAGAGCGTGTAGCGGTGCATCGCCTCGTAGCCCACCCAACAGGGGATGCCCTCGGCTTCCAGTGCCGCGCATACCACGTCGTGCTCCGCTCCAAATATCTGCGGCTGTATCGCAAATATGTACCTGTAGAACGAGCGAACAGTGTGGCGCGGATCGCGCTTCAGCAGACGCACACCGGGTATCTCTCTCAACCCATCCTCCAGAAAGGCGAGCAGTTCCTCACGCTGCTTCGCCTGCTCCGGGAAGCGCTCCAGAGCCACATTGCCCAACGCGGCATGCAGTTCTGAGAGGCGATAGTTGACGCCCATAGTCAGCCCCGAACCGTTCACGTCCGAAGCCTCGGTTTCGTGATGGGGCGGAGTAAGGCTGTGAGGACGGCCGCAATCAATGATGCTCGCTGCCCGCGCTGCAAGCTCCGGTGTGCGGCATAAGAGCACTCCCCCTTCGCCGGTGGTCAGTATCTTGGATGACTGGAGGCTGAAGGAGCCGAAGTGGCCGATGGTGCCGGCCCCTCGCCCCCGCCAGCGCGAGCCGTGAGCATGGGCGCAGTCCTCGATCACGTACAGGCCATACCGTTCCGCAATCTCCATGATGGCATCCATGTCGGCCATCTGTGCTCCCAGGTGGACCGGGATAATGGCCCTGGTGCGGGGTGTGATGGCCGCCTCTATCGCCGTGGGGGATATGCAATAGGTCTCCGGGTCAATATCAACCGGCACCGGAATGGCACCGGCAGCCATAGGCGCAGCGGCGGTCGCCTGGAAGGTGTAGGCAGGTATGATGACCTCATCGCCCCAGCCAATGCCGGCAGCGCGGCACGCAACCTCCATAGTGACAGTGCCGTTGGCCATCAGCACAGCATATCCACCGCCCTGCATTTCGGCGAAGCGACGGGCAAATTCCGCGCTCTGGGGACCGGGATAGGGATAGCCACCCCAACGGCCGGATTTGATGACAGAGGTGACAGCGGCAATATCCCGCTCATCATAGACCGGCCAGGATGGATACGGTGTTGTGCGCGTGGGTGTGCCACCCAGGATGGCCAGTTGAGATGCCATAAAGACCTCCTCGTCTGGCGCCAGAATCATAAGGGGGGAGCCAACAACCTGGCAAGCCTGGCACCGGTTTCGTGCCAGGTGATCTTCGATATCCCCAGTTTTTGACGTAACGTCTCCTCATCCATCCCCGCCCTGGCGTCCCGTACTGCACAGGTCCAACGCAGCATCTCGAATGAGAGGCCGTTTGGCAGGCCAGCCTGGAGCGCCACGTCGCTCAGCACATACTCCAGGTTGCGAGCAGTGCAGGGGAAGAGGGCTTTTTCCGGCCGGTACTGGAGCCGGTATTCGCTCAGCACCCGGGGCCACCATTCGGGCAGGCGCAGTTTACGTTCCTTATGACGATAGCGCGGGTTGGCATAGCGAACCCAGAGCACCGGTTGAGAGGGATCGCTGAAATCCAAGTGCTCCAGCAGGATATTCATGCACTCGCTTTTCTTGATGCCGGTGTGCAGTAACAATGTCACCAGCAGGTGTGGGCGGGCATCCGGCTTTTCGCCATGGCGCATTGCCTGGGTGACTGCCAGCATACGCTCGATCTCAGCATCGCTAAGAATGGTGGGAAGGGGAGTTGTCACCGGCCTGTGTATCAGAGGGGCCGCAGGATCAGCGGGCAACACCTCGCTTTCCGCAAGCCAGCCAAAAAATACCTTCAGTGTGGTGATGCGGCGGGCCAGTGATTTGGGGTTGCATGGCACACCCCGCTCGTATACCAGCCAGTGGGTGAAGTTCTTGAGCTCTTGAGTGGAAATGGCACCGATAGCGGTACCCGCCCCGATGAAGCGGGTCAGGATGTTCAAATCGTATAGGAAGGACTTGATCGTATTTTCGGCAAACCCCTGCCGCTGCATGTGAAGCTCGAAAGCGCTTATAGCAGTGCGCAGTGACGATTTGCTATCGAGTTTACCCCTGGCAGCAGGAGCAACCTCCTCCATTCCCGGCAGGGGCGTTTGTGTGCCTACCTGATCAGCCATAACCCTCCTTAATCCGGCCGTCAGAGCTGGAGCTTTATAAGATTACAGGATGGCAAAACAGAGGGCAACTTTGTCTCAATCGCGGATGGTTATCTCTTCGTCAGCCAGTAGCGGTAGACGTGCAGCCATTCCGCGCCCCCGGCATCGCTCACAGCCACGTGGACGCACTCCAGCGGGACAATCCTTTCGACGCCGCCTTTCTCCACGCGGGCCATAATACCGGCCTCGGGGCTGCTCGCGGCCCCGTCCAGGCCTGTAAGTGACACTTCTTCTCCGTCAACCATGGCCTTCAGGGGATATGAGACCCGCCCCACCAACGCGGAAAAGACCGCCCAAAATTCATCCTCTTCGTCATAGCAATGGGAAATCGCCTCCTCCAATAGTGCCTGCCATCTCGCCTCGTTCATCTCCCGCCCCGTATCTCCGTAAATTGTCAGCAGCGAGTTATCTTTGAGTGCTCAGTATGACTGCCGCACCACTGGTGGTCGGCACGCCGCGCCAGCCGAAAGCCAGCCCCACCTCGGCGCCCTTAATCTGGCGCGGCCCGGCCTGTCCACGCAGTTGAAGCACTACCTCCAAAACGCGCGCCAGTCCCGTTGCATCGAGCAGATGCCCCTGCCCCAACGCTCCACCGGATGGGTTGACCGGGAACTCGCCGGTAAGCTCTGTGCTACCCTCCGCGGTCCAGGCGCCGGCGCTGCCCGGTGGGCATAATCCCAGTGCCTCCAGATGTTGCAACTCTTTGTACGCGAAGGTGTCATCTATCTCGGCGAAGTCTATCTCGGCGCGAGGGCTTTTGATACCGGCAGTACGACAGGCCATCTGGGCCGCATCGCGGGCATAACGGGCCTGGCCCCAGGGCCGGCTCTCCAGCCAGGGCGTATCGTTAGCCCAGCCAATTCCACGCACCCACACCGGGGTATCCGTGAGCGCACATGCGGTTGAGCCTTCGGCGAGGACGATGACAATGGCGCCATCGCTGTGAGCAGCACACTCCAGACGGGTCAGCGGCTCGGCCACCGGCTCCGAGAGCAGCACATCTTCGGGGGTGATGGCCGCACCATGCCCTGCCAGCGGGTTGAGCAGGCCGTTATTGCGGTTCTTGGCCGCCACGTAAGCACACTCATAGTGAGTGGTACCTGTCTCGGCCATGTACCGGCGCATCTCCATTCCAGCGACATAACAGGGATGGGCAGCAAGTGGCCGGTTGAAGATCGGATCAAAAGCAAACGCCGTCACATAAGGCAGGGTCAGGATGTTGGAGGCCTTGCTGTGACCCTCGACCACAACCACGTCAAACTGGCTGGTCAGGATCTGCATCACGGCAGCTGCCAGGCCGTGGATGCCCTCGCCCGCGATCGTGTGATTGGGGCGAAGCGCGCCACCTAATTGATCCGGGGTATACTCGTCGAAGATGCTGGTGCCCTCATGATAGTCCTCGCCCACAGTAACGAAGCTATCCACATCTCTGCGCGGGTCAATGCCGGCTTCCTCGTACGCCCGGACGGCGGCTTCGTACATCAATTCCTTGTAGGAAAGCTCAGGGGTGATGGAGCGGAAACCGCTCCACCCAACCCCTACGATGGCGACTTCTCGTATCATGTGTGCCTCCCTGGTAGTCTTACAACCACTCTCCTGGTGAGCGTGGGCGGGCATACGTATGCCCGCCCACTCAGTGCATTACCTGCCCGCCGGTGACGTTGATAGCCTGCCCGGTCATATAGCTGGCCTGATCAGAAGCCAGGAAGACGACCACATTGCACACATCCTCGTAGGTGCAGCCGCGTTTCATCGGCACCTGCTCGATGTACTTCCGACGCACTTCCTCTTCGCTGATGCCCCACTTCCTGGCGTACTGCTTGTAAAGGGAGTGCACCCACAGCGGCGAGTCCAGCAGGTTGCCTGGACAGACCGCATTGACGCGCACGCCGTATTCGGCCAGCTCCAGAGCGATAGACTGCGTGAGTCCGATCCCTCCAAACTTCGAGGCAGCATAGGCGGAGTTTTTGTAGCTGCCCGTCTTCCCCGATTTCGAGTTAATCTGGATGATCACACCGCTCTGTTGGGCCTTCATCACGCGGGCAGCATGCTTGGCACACAGGAAGTAGCCAAACAGGTTGACGTTGATCACCGCCTGCCACCTGTCAGCGGGAAAGTCTTCTATAGCTTCGGCGATAAGGATACCCGCGTTGGCAACGAGGATGTCCAGACGGCCAAACTCATGGAGAGCGTGTTGGACCATAGCCTCCACCTGCTCTTCAACGGTCACGTCTACACGAACAGCACTGGCCCGCCGATCCGTGCTGGCCATAATTTCGTCAGCCACGCGCCGGGCGCCATCAAGATTGAGATCGGCCACGATTACATGTGCGCCTTCACGTGCCAGTCGGTGGCAAATGGCCTCCCCGAGTCCCTGGGCACCGCCGGTAACAATGGCGATACGGTCCTGCAGCAGTTTATCCATCAATACCATTACCCCCTCGACCCCTGAAGTGTACTCCCAGTTGCAGTTATGGCAACATCAGACGCAAAAATTCCTCCTCCGCCTCCGTGGTCCACTCGCGCCCGCCCTTCAGCTTCGCGTATACGGTGGGCAGGCGATCCTTCAAATCCGTGATGGCGGTGAGAGGAAAGTCTCTGATGTGCGGATAGATGACGATTTTGCCGGCGAAGGTGGCGTTCATTACGGCCTCGAGTCCGTCCCGTGCGGCGCCGAGCGAGCCGATCGCCGCTACCGAGCGGTTAGGAGACAGCAGGCCGGACTCGGCCTGCCCCAGCATCAGGCGCAGGTCCTCGATGCTGGATGCTGTATGGCCGATGATGCGCACTCCCCGCAGGTAAGCATCGCTCAGATCTATCCGGGCCATTGTGCCGCGCGCCACGCCGGCGAAGATATTCATCACACCTTGTGGCGCCAGAAATCCGGCCGCATCCGAGATGACACCCGGGACGGGCGCCAGCACCACTACGTCATCGAAACCACACTCCCTTAACGGCGTCATGCCGGCTTCATACTCTTCTCGCTTCATCGGGTTAAGGCAAATGAACCGGATCCCCCTGGCCTCCGCTTCCTCGCCAAAAGATGCTCGCAGGTCTTCCAGACGTGGGTCGCTTACGTCGGTACATACTATGGTTGAGGGGCAATCGGGGAGCTGGATCGCGCGCTGGACATGCATTCTTCCCATCGGCCCGGCCGCGCCGACGAACCACACCCTGCCTCCCGGCTTAAGCTCCGACCGCACTGGAACGTCGTTGTAAGCACGGGCAATATCACGTGCGGTGCTGCCCACGTAGATCAGGCTGTCATAGTGAATGCGGCCGATGTCTATGTTGACCTTGCGCGGGAGCGGCTCATCTGCCAGGATGGCGAAAACCCCACCAGCGGCCAGGCGGGGACTGGCTGACTCTATTATATCGGCATCGGCACCAAGCAGCACAATGTCATCCACATGCTCTACCGGTGCTGCCTCAACGCTGTCCGCCTCGATAAACTGCACATCCAGTGAAGTTGCCCGCGTTTTCAACCAGGAGGCGAAAGCCCCCGGTACATTTGTCAGAATCAGGCGGGCAGGATGAGATGCCTCATCGAAGCCCCGGCTGATGATGTAATCGCCCGCAGGCGCGGCCCTTTGCGTGCCGATGATCCAGGCAGTGCCTCCTGGCTTGAGCGTGGTTCGGTATGCCAGGTGGTAAGAAGCGATCACGCAGGCCCAGGGTTCGGTAAGCGCAGCCTCGGCATAGCCAGTGTACGGCTGCACAGGAATGAGGTAGTTGCCGTGGTCACCGTTCAGGATACGCTGATCAATGACATTGTACTGGGAAAGCCCCCCCTGGATCATATAGCCGTAAGCCAGGTTAACGCCATTGACATAAATATCGGCCTGGATGATGAAGCGATCGCCGATGCGGTACTGATCGCGCAGACGGTCACCCACACCGACGACGGTCATGCTTACTTCGTGACCCAATACCACCGGTTCACTCTGCATCTTGCGGAAGATACGGGGATGTTCCTCACCCAGTCTGATCACCTTAATGTCAGAGAAACACAGGCCGCATGCATCGTGCCGCACCAGCAGCTCATCAGGGCCGTACCCGGGTAGTGGCACGGAAATGGGCTTACCGTCGCGTCCCATGTTCTCCAATCCCGCCCCATACAGTGGCCAGAGGAGGTGTTGAGCGGGGAGGGGAGCATCCGCGCGCCTGTAGGCGGCCAGTTTGTCAGACGTATCACTCATTACGCTTACCTCTTATCATCATTTTGTACAGGCTTTCTAAGGAATGGTTCACCACGTATCTCACGCGCGCAAACCTGAGGTCTCCACGTCGACTGAAGTCGCCCGCTTTGGGCCACAGGCCTGCGCCGACCGCTGTTTCCACATCGGCGCAGGCGCCCGGAAAGGCCGATTTTCAATCGGTACACACCGGCAGGCAGCCGGGCAGGTAATTACCGCTAAACGCCGAAAATGCGCTGCAGGTTGACGACCCCCTCGTCTGCAGCCTTCTCGTTCTGCTTGAGCAGGAGCGCTTCGGCGATCTTTCCCAGGACCGCTACCGGCACAGTGTATTCCATACGGAGCGAAATGCGTGTGCCCTCTCCCTCAGGCTCCAATGTCCAGGCCCAGGTGCTCACGATGCCGCCCCGTGTCTCGACAACATGCCTGCAGGGAGGCTCATGCTCAAGGACAATCCCGGTGCCGTCGAAGGAAATGCCGGCCATTTTGAAGGTCCATTCCCAACGATAATCGGTGCCGGCGCCGGTGAAATTGCGCGAGTCGGTAAGCCCCGGCAACCACTTTGGATCGTTGGCATGGTCGGCCAGGAAGTTAAACACCTCCTCACACGAAGCACGGACAAAGAAGCTGCGCTCTATTGTGGCCATTTTTCTGCCTCCTTATGAGATAAGCTTTCGTGCTCGCTCAATCTCCTGCCAGACATAGCATTTGCCCTTGTGGTCCCAATACCCATTGGGCAAACTCGCGGGCCTCATCGAGTGGTTCGCCGTAAGTCGCCAGGTAAAGCGGACGCGCGATGGGATAGCTTCCATCGTATACCGTCGTGCGGTCTGGCAAGACGCCATCCACGGGCAAAACGCGGACACCGGCTGCCTCCGAATCGCCCAGCCGGAGCGTCGAAACGTAGCCGATGGCACCAGGGGTCTGGGCGACGTATTCAATAACCGCCTCGCTGGAGGAGAAGAGCACCGCGGTATGGGCAACCTTATGGACTCCCAGTACGGTCCTGTCGAAAACCGCGCGTGTACCTGAACCCTCCTCGCGGCTGACGACAGTGATGGGCATTCCTTCCCACTCCTGTACCTGACCACGGAATATGCTTTGCAGAAGCGCAATGCTGACCCCGCTGAGCGGAGTCGCAGGGTGAGTAATGACAGCGATGCCATCACGGGCAAACGGCTGCGCCCACAGAGGCCGCTCGCGCTCATACCCGCTCTCTGCCACCCAGGAGAGCAATGCCAGTTCAGCCTCGCCATCACGCAACACCTGCCTGGCCAGCATCGAGTTAAAAACCTCCGTCTGCACCGTCACCCAGGGATGGCTTTCTTCATAGGCAGCGGCAAACCTGACGGCCAGCGGAGCACATGAGTCAGCAGTGACCAACCGCAGCGTGACCGGCTCACGCGTGGCTTCAGGGGGCGGAGCGCTGCAGGCGACAAGCGTCAGGAAGCAACATGCTGCGTAGAGAAGTACCCTTATCCCACACACAAAGATGTCCGAAGAAAGCTCAACCTCTGAGCAACGCTATAAGCAGACTGAAAGCACCCACACCGGCGCAATAAATAGCAAAGGGATAGAGGCGATGGCCCCGTGTGTAGCGCAGCAAGAAGTGTATACAGCCAGAGCCAACTGCCACTGCACCCAAAAATCCCGCAATTAACGTCGTCCACTGAGCGGTCAGCTCCCCCATCTGGATCAGCTCGAGCACCTTGAATAGCCCGACTCCCAGGATGATGGGTGTGGCGAGAAGGAAGCTGAAGCGTGCTGCCGCTTCTCGCCGCAAACCACGCGCCAGACCGGCAGCGATGGTGGCGCCGGAGCGGGAAATACCCGGAAAGATCGCCAGCGCCTGGGCAAATCCTATCACCAGTGCATCACACAGGTTGATCGCACCGGGCGGACGTTTCTGCTCCCCGAGACGCTCACTTACGCTCAGGAGCAAGGCTGTGATCAGCAAGAAACATGCCGTTGCGACGGGACGGGTGAACATTCCCTCGAAAAAGTCTTCTAACAGGTAGCCGATGAGGGCTGCAGGAAATGTGCCCACCAGTATGAGCCACAGGAGGCCGGCCTCCGGTATATCAACCGTGCTCTCATTAGCAGAGTAGCCCGCCAGTCCACGGATGAGAGGGCGAAGCGCCGATCCAATAATTACGAGCCAGTCACGCAAAAAGTATACGATGACAGCCATTGCCGTGCCCAAATGGACTACGGTATCGAAGGCCAGGCCCGGCGACTCCCAGTGCATCAGCCAGGGCACAAGTACCAGATGGGCTGAACTGCTGACGGGAAGGAATTCGGTTGCGCCCTGGAGCATACCCAGGACAAAAGCCTGTATCAGACTCAAATCTGGCAGGTCCTTTCTGACGGGTTCGTTGCATAGTATACCCGCATTATGCCGCTCGGTCAAGGGCAGAACTTAAGCCGGGTGTGTCACAAAGTTGCAGGACAACTGCTCACAGTTGTCTGCTGCCGCCGCGGGCCACTGTGATGACGTCAGGCGTGCCCCGGATACCGGCCTGAGCAACTTTATCTCTGCCCTCACGTATATTAAAGTGACAGCAGTCCTGGCAGCCTTGAGCATGCCCGCAGGAGAGTACGGCCGTGCTCTCCGTGTGAAAGCAAGCACTGTCAGTGAGGAGGTATTTCCATGTCGGACATCAGCCACACAGATCGGCGCCCATCAATCTTCTGGCCACTGGTACTCATAGGGGCGGGAATATTGCTGTTGCTTTCTAACCTGGGCTACCTGCGATGGGAATCCTGGAACATGTTGTGGCGCTTCTGGCCATTACTGCTGATCGCACTCGGCATTGATGTGTTGATCGGCCGCCGCTCAGTGATAGGGGCCATTATCAGCGGACTCCTGATCCTGGCATTGCTCTGTGCCGCACTGGGTGTTATCTTCCTGGCCCAGAATTCCACCCTGGCGGGAATAGTGGAATCCGCCGGTATGCATACTGAGCACATAGCACATCCCAGAGGCGAGGTAACTCATGCCAGTGTGGATATTGATTGGAGTTCCATGCCGGGTTACCTGAGCACGCTGAGGGATTCGCCCAACCTGATAGAAGGTGACATCTCATACTGGGGCAACCTGATCTTTGACGTGCAAGTGAGCGGGACGGAAGCTTATGTGGAATTAGATAGCTATTCCGGGGCAGGATGGGGTGGCCCGCTTACCGGGGCTACAGAGCACCGGTGGGATGTGCGCCTGAATCCAGATGTGGATTTTGAGCTTATGCTGAACACCGGCTCCGGCCCCTGCGAGTTTGACCTGAGCGGCCTGAAAGTCTCGTCACTCTCCCTGGATGCCGGCTCCGGCCCGGTGACCCTTGTTCTGCCATCTGCCAGGGACATGTCGGTGCTTGTGGAAGGTGGCTCCGGACCGTTGAAGATTATCCTGCCCGAAGATGTCGGAGCGCGAGTGGCGTTAGAGTCCGGAAGTGGTCATTTCATCCCTGACGCCCGTTTCAGGCTTGTAAGCGGAGCGCGGGATGATGATGGGGTATGGGAAACAGCGAACTTCGCCACGGCGCGGTACAAGGTGGACATGGTAATAGATCAGGGATCGGGACCAATCAGGATCATCGGCGCGTCGCATCAATAGGGCAGACGGCCGCGCTGACCGGATCAAACCCGGCTTTGTTGATGCATTCAGGCCGACCCGGCAGTCTGATCGTCGCTCACAACCATTTGACGGAGCCGACAGGCTGGCTCAGTCAATGGACATGGTTAACCCCAGCGCACCACCTGCATTTGCGGTGACCATCCAGGCGTTGACTGTAGGGCGCAGCGCGCTGAGTACCATTTGCCCCTGTTATCCACCAGAGTTATAATTAAGGGCCGTGGCATCAATTCAACACATGCCCCCATACCACATCACGAGCCATCCCGGATAACTCTCGAGAACGAGCCTTCAGGCGGACAATCCGGCTGAAGCTCCGGCATCTGTGGAAAACATTGCTCTTAAACACCTGGAGGCACAATGGAGCTTGCAAAATTTCTGTCCATTGCCCGGGGCGACCTCCCGGCCGACCTGCTCCTGCGCAACGGGCGCGTGATCAACGTGTTCACCGGCGAAATCGTCGAAGCCGACGTCGCCATTGCCGAAGATACCATTATCGGCGTGGGGTCAGGGTACAGCGCTGCGACAGAACTGGACCTTGGCGGCCGTTATCTTTGCCCCGGCCTGATTGATGCCCATGTACACATCGAATCCTCGATGGTTACCCCGCCGCAGTTCGCCCGGGCTGTCGTTCCACACGGCACCACCACCGTAATCGCCGACCCTCACGAGATTGCCAACGTGCTGGGAGCAGCCGGCATCCGCTACATGCTGGATTCCTCAGCAGGGCTGCCCCTCAGCGTCTACATCAACCTTCCTTCATGCGTACCGGCCACTCACCTTGGCACCGCCGGGGCCGCGCTGGAAGCCGACGATTTGCTTCCCATGGCCGATCTGGAACAGGTAATCGGGCTGGCCGAGTTTATGAATGTACCCGGGGCAGTACTGGGCCTGCCGGGAGCGCTGGAGAAACTGGTGGCCTTCCGGGGTCGTGTCATTGACGGGCATGCCCCCGGAGTCACCGGCAAGTGGCTGCAGGCCTACATCGGTGCCGGTCCGGCCTCAGATCACGAGTGCACTACCATAGAAGAGATGCTGGAAAAGCTGCGGCTGGGAATGGTTATCTTCGTCCGCGAATCAACCGCGGCAAAGAATCTGCGCACACTTGTCCCGGCCATTACGCCGTACAACAGCCGCCGCTGTGCTTTCTGCAGCGACGATCGCCATCCCGCCGATCTGATTGACGAAGGCCACATAGATCATCTGCTCCGTCTGGCTATCGCCGAAGGACTGGAGCCGATTACCGCCATTCAGATGGCCACGCTAAATGCAGCGGAGTGGTTCCGCCTGCGCGACCGGGGAGCGATCGCACCCGGTAAGCGTGCCGACCTGGTTGTTTTCTCGAATCTGAAAGACTTCCGGGCGGAGATGGTGTTCGCCGGCGGGAAGCTGGTAGCGCGCGAAGGCCAGCCAATCGGCGAGTGGGAGAGCAAAGCCCTGGATGACACTTACGCGCGCAACACGGTGAAAGTAAACGCGGAGCAGTTAAACCTGCGCATACCGGCTCTGAGGGAGCGCATTCGGGCGATCGAGATCATACCCGATCAGATCGTCACCAACCAACTGATCGCACCGGTCAAGAAAATGGGGGGATTGGCCGTGGCAGCTCCGGAGCGGGACCTGCTTAAAATCGTGGTTGTGGAACGTCACCGCGGTACCGGCAATGTGGGGTCAGGCTTTGTACGCGGCCTGGGCCTGAAGCGCGGTGCCATCGCCAGCAGCGTGGGCCATGACGCTCATAATCTGATCGTTGCTGGCTGCGATGACGATTCGATGCTGACCGCCGTTCGTGCTGTGCAGGCTATGGGAGGCGGCCTGGCAGCCACCGTGGAGGATAACGTGGTGGCTTCTGTACCGCTCCCGATAGCAGGGCTGATGTCCGAGCAGCCACTCGAGACAGTACGCCAACAAATGGATGCCCTGGTCAGGGCTGCTCACGAACTGGGCTCCACCCTGCACGATCCTTTTATGACGCTCAGCTTCCTGGCGTTGGAGGTGATCCCCCACTTGAAGCTGACCGATCGTGGGCTGGTTGACGTGGATAAATTCGATTTCGTACCGCTGTTCGCAGATTAGCGGGCCTGGCAGGTGACCGTCACCTGCCAGGCAGGTCACCCCAGCCTCAGTTCGCGGTGCAGGAAGCGCACCGTATCCACCACCTGCTCCTCAGGGATACAGAACGAGACGCTATGCTCTGTCGCAGCCTGGGCGACAGCGATCACACGCGTCCCCAGCCTGCCCAACGCGGCGAAGGCGTGAGGTACAATACCGGCCTCATTCCACCCGGGCACCCCCACAACAGAGACCGTGGCAACGTCCTCTTTGACCTCCACACGGTGCAGCGAACCGGCGGCTTCCAGCTCATGGCGGAGCACGTTCAGGCAATGGTGCCGATCCTGCTCCCGCACTACCAGATTCAGACTGTGCTCTGAGAAGGATTGAGAGAACATCAGCACATCTACTCCGGCATCGCTGAGGCAACGCAGAGCACAGGCCGACATCTGCAATGTCCATGAGTCATCCTGGCTGCCGATGGCGATCAGGCTCAGGCCGGTGCTCGAGATAATCGCCGGCACAAGCTCGCGATCGGGACTTGGGTGCTCGACAATCAGGGTGCCTGGATCCGCCGGATTGAAACTGTTCAGGATGCGCAGCGGGATAGAGTTTTCGATCAGTGGTCGAATCGTCTTGGGGTGGAGCACATCCGCTCCATAATAGGCCAGGTTGGCGGCCTCGGTGTACGAGAGTTCCCGCAGCGTACGGGCCTCAGGCACGATATTGGGGTCGGCGGTGAGTATGCCGTTCACATCGCTCCAAATCCACACTTCATCGGCATCCAGGCCGGCGCCGACAATGGCAGCAGAATAATCGCTCCCGCCGCGCCCCAGTGTGGTGGTGATACCTCGCTCAGTAGCGGCGATATAGCCGGTAATGACCGGGGTTACACCTCGCTCGATAAGTGGGGGGATGCGCTCCTGCAGCCGGCGACGTGTCTGGTCCATCAGAGGCGTGGCCGCACCAAAACGATCATCCGTGACAATCAACTCTGTGGCACTGACGGCCTGAGCACGAAGACCACGCTCCCTGAGGACGGCGGCCAGGATAAGCGCAGAAAGCTGCTCCCCAAACGAGGCCACCGCATCACATCCACGCATGGTCAGTTCACCCAGGATCGCGATGCTGCGATAGAGCCTCTCCAGTTCGTGCAACCTGTCCTCAACCAGACCGCCTGTCTCCACCCGTTCCCTGTTATGGCTCAGCAATGATTCCACGACCGTAAGGTGTTTCTCGAGCAGGCGGGCTTTGATCTCCCGATAAACACTGTCCTGTCCCCCAGCGGCAGCGCGTGCCCCGGCAATGAGGGCATCGGTTACGCCGCTCATCGCCGAGACAACCACAACCTGTCCGGCGTCGCTGCCGCTGCGACGGCGCTCCTCGAGCAGAATATCCGCCACACAGGAGAAACGCTGGGCATTCCCAACAGAAGTGCCGCCAAACTTGTGTACTATCATCCCCCTATATCTCCGCCAGCGCCTGTTCAAGATCAGCGATCAGGTCTTCAGCGTTTTCAATACCAAGTGCATAGCGTACCAGATTATCAGCGATTCCTGCCTGCCGCCGTTCCTCGGGGTCCGGGGAGATAAATATAGCCTGTTGCTGAACAATGCTTTCCACACCTCCCAGCGTAGGGCCAATGTACGGCAGACGCAACCGATCTATGAAGCGCCCCGTCTTTTCCAGGTCACCGTCTATCTCAAAACTGACCACTCCCCCGAACCCTGACATCAGCCGCCGCGCGACCTCGTAATCAGGATGGCTGGGCAGACCCGGATAATAGACCCGTCTCACAGCCGGGTGCTGCTCCAGAAAGCTGGCCACGCGCATCCCATTCTCGTTCTGACGACTGACGCGCAGTTCCAGAGTCTTCAGGCCACGTAAAAGCAGGTACGCGTCGTGGGGGCTGCTGACCCCGCCGAGGATACCCCGCAGCTCTTCGATCCGGGCCAGTAGCTCCCTGCTTCCGACCACCACCCCGGCTAACAGATCATTGTGACCACCAAGATACTTGGTTGCACTGTGGATCACCAGATCAACCCCATGCTCTATGGGGCGCAGATTGATCGGGGTAGCGAATGTGCTATCCACAACCGTGATGATGCCTTTCTGCCTGGCAATCTCGACCATCATGGAGAGATCGAGCACGCGCAGGTACGGATTGGTCGGCGTTTCAGAGAAAATCACGCGCGTATTGGGGCGGATGGCAGCACTCAGCCCATTCGGCTCCCCTATCGTCACCAATGTCGTCTCCACTCCCCAGCGGTCGAGGAAGGAAAGCGCAAATTCCTGAGTGCGGCGGTAGCAGCCCCGCGTCATCACCAGGTGGTCGCCAGGGGAAAGCAGGGCCAGCAGAGTGGTGGTGATGGCACACATGCCACTGGCGAAAAGAAGTGCCCGCTCCCCTCTGTCAAGAATAGCCAGTTTGCGCTCCGCCACACTCTGCGTTGGGTTACTGTAGCGACCGTACTCATCCCGCAACTGCGGCGATTTGGCCGCTTTGTTGCGCATAAAGTCCAGGATCTCTTCCGTGTTCTCGAAGGTGTAGGTCGAGGTCTGGAAGATTGGATTCGTCAACGCGCCGTAGGGTTTACGTTTCTCCTCACCGGCGTGGACGGCCTGGGTTGAGAAATGATTTGTAAGCAATGATCTTCCTCCTGGCACAGTTTCTCGCATATACCTGTGTGTCGGTATAAGCGGCATAGGGATGCCGCCTGTACGGTTTTTCGGATAGGTCTCAAAGGTATTTACGCAACCTGAGCGGACTGGCAAATCCTTCCCACAAGCCGACGCGATTGCAAATGCCCAAACCCGTCGCTCCTGCACACGCCGTATCACACCATACACAGCGGGCAGGTCCGTATGGCTTACCGTCAGGAGTTACGCAGTTGCGATTGGATTGGTTTGTGGGACAAGGCTTTCCAGCCTGTCTGGACAGCCTGGAAAGGCCGTCCCATAGTCAGCATACCGGCAGGAAATCAAGTGCGTAAGTCCTGTTACCGCATCTGGCTTCAGCGTCTTATCTGGAGAAATAGAGGGGGAAGAGGAACAAAAAACCTCTTCGCCCGGCACCCAGGATATACCGGTTGAAGAGGCAGTTTTCATTTATCATGCTGCTTCTCATCTTCCAGATCCCAACAGGGTCTGCCGGAATTGGCACCGTAGCCAGGCCGATTTCCTGCGCCCGGTTGCCGAGGTTTCACAGGGCCGGTCCCTCCACCTCTCTTGATAAGAACCGCATTGTCAATGTTCAGCCTGCGTCAGGCAGATGGATGATACCACATTAAGACGGAATGTCAAGCGGCAACCGTGGGTGGTTGGCCGCCTCTCAACAGACCGAAGTCCTCAGCCCGGAGTGCTGAGATTCAGGCGGTGACCACAGGTACAGGATGCACCTCGCCCGTACACCCTTTTGGGCGACCGGGTGTGTCACAAAGTTGCAGGACAACCGCGAGCAGTTGCCCCACAACTTTGGGACACACCCGGGCGAATCCAATCGGCATGGGGAGGCAGACGATTAATCCTGGGCCGTCACAACATCCTCGATCAGCACGCTACCGGCCGCGACTTCATCTATGGAATGTACCGCCCCGCCGTTTTCCTCGATGACACGGACGATGCTCTTGTAATCCAGGTTCCGTCCCTCAACGGTGATTTTGGCGTTTTCGACACGCCGGTCAATCTCGTAGATCGAGATATTGACTCCATCCACCCCTTCCAGGTCAGCCAGGAGCTGGACCAGCTCCACAATGCTCGGCTCCAGGGGTTTCAGCACATCCATTACCAGCCGTCTTAAATTGCCCATCACTCCTCCTCAGGCTGAACGATGGCCCGCGCGAAGATCAGATAGCCGGTATGAGCGACCATCCGATCCATTGGCCGCAGACGCGCAGCCACCGCCTTATACTGTCTGAGCAATAGTTCCTCCACTTCGACCATGCCGAAGCCGTGCTCTCCCAGAGCGTCAATCAGGCAACTTACCTGGTTGGTGGTGGGCAGGATGCAACCAAAGAAACCGCCGTTGGCCAGGGCACGGTGAGCCTGCGTAAGATAATTCCAGGGGTCAGGCAAGTCCAGAAACAAAGCTGCCACTTCGCGCTCGTCGAAACCGGCGGCAATATCCCGGAGCTTAAATTCCACACATCCGGCCAGGCCCAATCGTTCCAGGTTGGCACGGGCCAGTTGCTGCATCTCCGGGCGCACCTCGTAGGAATAGACCCGCCCGTTCGGGCCGACCGCCTGGGCCAGGATCAACGTCATTCCTCCGCTTCCCGTGCCGGCCTCGATAACACGTTGCCCTGGCGCGATGCGCATTTTCATCAAAATGTAACCCGCATCCTTTGGGTAAACGATCTGGGTATTACGCCTGAGATCCCGTACCAGATCATCAGTAGAGGGTTGGAGGATGAGGAAGGGGTACCCCAGATGAGAATGCAGCCAGGTGCCCCAGGGCGTGCCGATCAACTCATCGTGTGAGATGACGCCGCGATGTGTATGGAGCTGAGCACCCGGGCTCAGTCTGACAATAAATGTTTTACGATCCCGGCCAACCAGCAAGGCCAGATCACCAGGTTGCGCTACCTGCACTGCTCCGCACTATCCAACAAAATCCCACGGCCTGTGCCTGCCGGGCCCTCGAGCTGTTTGTGGGTTCTCGAGACCATCCTGCACAATCAAACCGACAGGTGTAATCCTGCACGCGAGCCTGTGGTAAACCCACCTCGCGCCGGCGCAAATCGCACTTCTGCCTCTCTCACTCTATGCCCAGGTACGCCTTGCGTACCAGCTCATTCTCACGCAATGCGGCGGCTGTATCGTGAAGCACGACCGTACCGGTTTCGAGCACATAGCCACGGTGGGCCACCGAAAGGGCCATCAACGCATTCTGTTCCACCAATAAGATCGTGGTGCCCTGAGCGTTGATCTGTCGGATGGTATCGAAGATCGCCTCAACCAGGATGGGAGAGAGGCCCATAGAAGGCTCATCCAGCAGGAGGAGGCGAGGGTTGGCCATCAGTGAACGGCCGATCGCCAGCATCTGCTGCTCGCCACCGGACAGGGTGCCGGCAACCTGTTTGGCCCGCTCCTTAAGGCGAGGGAAGAGGGTGAACACACGCTCCATGTCACGGCGAATGCCGTCCTTATCCTTGCGGGTAAAAGCCCCCATTTCCAGGTTTTCAATTACATTCAGCCGGCCAAAGACACGTCGTCCCTCCGGTGCCTGAGCCACGCCACGTGCGACTACTTCATGGGGGGGCAATCCGTGGATCGGCTCACCATCCAGGTAAATCGTGCCTTCACGGGGATGGAGAATGCCGCAAATAGTGTTGAGCGTGGTGCTCTTACCGGCACCGTTGGCCCCGATAAGCGTGACGATCTCCCCCTCATCAACGTGGATAGAGATCCCCTTCAGGGCATGGATCGCACCGTAGTAGGTGTGTACATTGTTGAGTTCCAGAAGTGCCATCTTAAGCCACTGCTCCTCTTCCCAGATAGGCTTCGATCACCTTAGGATCGCGTTGTATCTCGGCCGGCGTTCCTTCGGCGATCTTCTCACCGTAGTCCAGCACCGTCACGACCTCGGAGATGCCCATAACCACACGCATCTGGTGCTCAATGAGCAGGATGGTGATGCCGAGTTCATCGCGCAACCGCCGTATAAAAGCCATCATCTCCCGTGTCTCAGCCGGGTTCATGCCGGCAGTCGGCTCGTCAAGGAGCAACAGGGAGGGCTTGCTGGCCAGCGCACGGGCAACCTCCAACTTCCGCTGATCCCCGTATGGCAGGTTCCTTGCCAGCCAGTCGCCTCGGCCGGTCAGCCCTACAAAATTGAGCAAACGCCGGGCCTCCTCGACCGCTTCATTTTCCTCCTGGACCACGCGATTGGTGCGCAAAATGGCGCCAAAAAGCCCTGCCTTCATGTGGGGATGATATCCCACCATGACGTTTTCAATGACCGTCATGTTGGGGAACAGACGGATGTTCTGATAGGTGCGCGCGATCCCCTGCCTGGTGATACGATCCGGTGATAACCCGTCCAGCGGCTGGCCTTTGAAGAGGATAAGCCCTTCTTCGTGGCGATAGAAGCCGGTTACACAGTTAAAGAAAGTGGTTTTGCCGGCTCCGTTCGGCCCAATAATGCTATGGATTGCATGTTCTTTCACTTCAAGGTCAAATCGGTGGACCGCCGTCAGGCCTCCAAAGCGCTTGGTGACTTTTCGGGCTTCCAGAATGGCCATCTTGCCTCCTATTCTACCGCTTCGGTTTCAGCCTCATGGAGCTCCAACCTGCGCCGGGCCTCCGGCAACAGGCCCTCAGGCCGCGCCAGCATCATGTATACCAGCGCCACACCGTATATCAGCAGGCGATATTCGGAGAACTCACGCAGGATCTCCGGCAGGCCCACAAGGGCCAGGGAGCCAAAGATTACCCCGGGTATGCTGCCCATACCACCAACAATGATCAGGCCCAGCACGTTGATCGAAACAAGCAGGTGGAAGCTGTGCGGATAGATAGAAGTAATCATCGAGGCAAAGATGCTGCCACTCAACCCGGAAAAGGCAGCCCCTGTGGCAAAGGCCAGCAGTTTGGTCCGCACCAGATCAATACCCATCGCCTGAGCCACGTCCTCATCTTCGCGTATGGCCATCCAAGCCCGGCCAAGTCGCGAATTCTTGAGCCGGGTCGCGATGAAAGCCGCAACCAGGCAACCGGCGATGATCAAATAATAGAGCGTGCCAGGGGTAGCCAGCTCCACAGGGCCAATGACGGGCTTAGGGATACGGGTGATGCCGTTTGAGCCGCCTATGTAGGGCTTGAGCCAGTCCGAAAGGGCAACGATGCGGATAATCTCCCCGAAACCAAGGGTGACGATGGCCAGATAGTCGCCCCGCATCCCCAGGACCGGGATACCCAAAGTGACACCCGCCAGTGTGGCCACAAGCACCGAAAAAGGCAAAGCCTGCCAGAACGTCAGGTGCACACCCCCCAGCCACCCGATTTCCGGAGAGGTCAGTATGGCCTGGGTATACGCGCCAAGCGCGAAGAAGGCCACGTAGCCCAGGTCCAGCAGACCGGCGAAACCGACAACGATGTTCAACCCCAGACCCATAAGAATGTATAAACCCACCAGGTCAAGCATCTGGCTGGGATACGAACCCGTCGTGGGCAGCAGCAGCACAACCAGTGCCACCAGAATCCACAGGCCGATCTGGTAAGCACGCTGACCGGCAGGGGGCAGACTCGCGACACGCTTCCTGAGCTGACCGCGGACATCACTCCAGAAGTAGCTGCCTGCGCCCAATACCACAAACAAGAAAATCGCACCCACCAGCGTAAACCGGCGGCCAGGGAAGAAAGCACCGTACAAGATGGCAAGCAGCGGAATCGCACCCAGGGCTACACCCAGAGCGCGCCTGAGACGGGGCGACAGCAAATACGTCGCACCAACCAGCGCCCCCAGGCACAGGCCAAGCACCGGTAAGACGGCTGCGCCAGCCGCGCCCAGACCCATGGTCAGCAAATTGTACAGCTCCGGTGAGGCTTTGATGAACACAGCGCGCAGGTTAATCACGCTCCCGATCAGTACCAGGGCCGCCAGAACGGCGCCGACCAGCGCACCGGCCACGCCCCCGCAAAGCAGAAGTCGGGAGCGCAACGACTTTCCCCACCGGTCAGGCCCGGCCCGGCGTATCGCCATCATACTGGTCAGCACAAAGACAAACAACACCAATGTCTGTCCGAAAGAGATGATCCCGGAGATGACCGGACGATTTTGGGAAGCTTCGACGAGGCCTACCAGAGACACGAGCAGAGCCACGATGCCACCAAGCAACCCTGTCTTGAAAGGCAGTGACCACTCGAAGCGGGCTTGTGCATTGATCGTCTCCATCTGTGCTCCTTCCTCCGCAGCCCTGGGATGTGTCCCAATGTTGTCGGACCTGCCCGCTTTGCAGGACAACTGCGCGCAGTTGTCCTGCAACTTTGGGACACACCCCGGCCCTACGCCTTCTTAACCGCCAGACGCTCGCCCAGGATGCCAGTGGGCCGGAAGATCAATACCAGTACCAACAGGATGAAGGCAAGCGCGTCCTTAAGCTGGTACGGGGCCGGGATGCCCAGCCCGTCCAACACCAGGTTGGGGAACAAGGATTCGGCAATTCCAAGGAACATGCCGCCCAACATGGCGCCGGTGACATTGCCGATGCCGCCCAGTACGGCAGAGGTAAAAGCCTTAATACCGGGGAAAAAGCCCATGTTGAACTTGACCTGCTTGAACAGCAAGGCATAGAACACGCCAGCCGCTCCAGCCAGCGCGCCGCCGACAGCGAACGTGATCACGATGATGCGATCCACGTTAATACCCATAAGTGCGGCACAATCCTTGTCCTCCGAGACAGCCTGCATGGCCTTGCCGGTCTTGGTGCGCTGCACGAAAAAGTAAAGGCCGGCCAGCATTACCACAGCGGCCACGATCACCACTACCTGTGGCCTGAGCATTTCGATACCCAGGATATTCCAGGTGCCCTTCAGAGCCTGAATCTCTGGATAGCCCTTAAGGTCAGAACCAAACAGCCCCAGAAAGGCGTAGGACAGGAAGTACGAGGCACCGATGGCGGTGATTAAGGGGACCAGCCTGGGAGCACGGCGCAGCGGCCGATAGGCAATACGCTCCAGGAGCACTGCGATGATGGTGGAGACGGACATAGCGACCAGTATCACAACGGCCAGGCCGAGTACCGGCTGGCGATTGAGCAGACCGGCGCGATCAAGGGCCACGGCCACATAATAGCCGATGTATGGCCCACTCATAAACACTTCGCTGTGGGCAAAGTTGATCATACGCAAAACGCCGTAGACCAGCGTATAACCCAGAGCGATCAGAGCGTATATGCCACCCTGAGCAATACCGTAGACGAGCAGATCCATCCACTGAGTGCCAGCATATTTTCCTGAGCTCAGAGTTACTGTCGTCCCCCAGAAAACGACGGCCAGGATGGCTATTCCAATGAGCCACATAATAACGGTCGTACCGGAAATCCGTCTTCTCAGGCGTTGAAACATCACAGACTCCCTAAAGTAAAGCCGTATTATAAATTGCTGAGGACAGGGGCGAGCAAGCCTGCTCGCCCCTGCCTGCATCGCTTCCGTTCAGGTTACAGGCGCTCCAGGAGCCTACGGCCAGATTTTCTTGGGATTGCTATCTGGAGCAGCACCGGGGTTCCAGGTAGCCGGATCGGCGTTCATGCATTGATAGACCGCGATCTTGGGATCGGCGCAGTCGCCCGTGGGAGTGCATGTCAGGTTGCCGGTCAGGCCTTTGAAGTCCTTGGTGGCGAACAGCGCGTCACGCAATGCCTGGCGGCCAATGTGTAACGTGCCATCCGGGTCCTTCACAGCCACCTTCTCGATAGCAGCAAAGATCATCATCGTTGCATCGTAAGAGTGGGCATGGAACGGTGCCAGCACTTTCGTGCCATACTTGGTCTCGTACTTCTGCAGGAACTCCTTATACCCGGCACCAAATGCAGTGAAGTCGGGACTGGACCAGTAGAAATTCAGCACCGCTTCACCCGCACCCTCCAGGAAATCCGGCGAGAAGAGACCATCAGCACCTGCAAGCTGGACGTTCTCCAGACCCGGCACCTCGCGAGCCTGCTTGGTGATCTGAGCACCGGCTGCAATGAAGATCGGGTAATAGATGAAATCAGGCTTGGTGGCCGCAACGCGGGTGAGCATGGGTTTCATATCGGTATCTTCAGGCCCAACAGCCTCCTGGGCTGTGATGGTGCCACCCAGTTCCCTAAACTTGTCAGCAAACACCTGCTGGAGCTTGTCTGCATACAGGCTCCCATCATGGACGGTTGCCGCTCTCCTGAATCCCTTCTGCCAGGCAAATTCGGCCATGGCCGCACCCTGGACCTTGTCGTTGTGAGCAGTGCGCATATAGCACCAATACTCAGGTGGGCGGTCTTCGGCGGTCAGGTCAGGTGCGGTGTTGGAGGGGGAGATCATGGAAATACCCGCACCGCACATAACGGGGATGGCCGCCCGGGCGGCGCTGGAGCAGTTCGTGCCGACTACAGCCACAAGTTTGGGATCTGCGGCCAGTTTGGTGGATGCCGTCTGTCCCCCTTCAGCGGAGCACATAGAATCCTCACCCACCACCTCAATGGGGTGACCCAGAATCTCTTTCTTATCGTCAACCGCAATCTCAAGGCCATACTTGGTATCGGTACCAAGCGGAGCATCGGAGCCAGAAATGACGAACATAAACCCGATGCGCACCGGCTCGCCCGGGGCGATGTTAACACAACCCTTGGGATCTGTGCACTCAAACTTAGCCTTGGGCTTACAGGCTGCTGCGAGCAGAGTGATGAGCAAGACTACACTGACAAACAACAACCTTTTGTTCATCGGAGCTCCTCCTTTCGTCGAAATTGCTACACAATGCACGATAAGGTAAACTGATGGGGCCGCCACCCCCCGCGATGGCCTGTAAGAACGTTCGGGCTTTCTTCACCTCCTTTCGGCTTCAGGGGTCAAAGAGGGCAATAAAATATATTTTATATTGTACCAGCGATGCGATAAGATGTCAAGGTCATTCCCAACCGGGTGTTCGAAGCAGAACGAAGCTACCCATAACCACCAGATATGGTGATCTCATGCAGATATTTTCCTGCATATAGCGGGGTTCAGCGGGGAGATGAGTTTGCGGTCTGACCATCAACCCTTGCGCATGTACGACGAGACCCCAGATACAAAGGTTTCACACCGGGGTTGACGGCACATATAGTGGTCCGGCTTTTTGTTTTGCTTCGAATACCCCAACCGGGGGTGTCCGTCATATTTTTGCGTTCACCTGGCTCGGGCCGTTCTCCAGGCCGCGTCCGGCATCGCCAACTGGCCACGGCGCAGGGCGACTGCTCGCAGTTGTCCTGCGCTGATATTACGCCTCACCCAAGATGCCCAGGCGTATCAGTGAGAGTGCGGCGTCCGCAGCCCACTCACGCACACGGGCACGATCGCCGTTGAAGCTGAGGCGGCGACGTATTTCCCGTCCCTGGCAATCAACTGCAATCTCAATGATACCGTAAGGCCGCGCCGGGGTACTGTCTTCGGGGACGGTGAGTTTACCCACCCCTACTCCGATGTCGCTACCGATGATTTCACGGATGTGGCGCGCCAGTGCGAGAGCCTCATCATCCGTGTGGTCCGGCCATGCCCCCTGTGTCGCCGACTGTATTACGATACCCTGGCGAAACCAGCGCTCGCTCCCCTCGGGCCGGGTCAGCCTGTCGGCCACCAGACCACCGGTGCCAAGCTCCGCCGTGGCGATGGTCAACCCGTGCCTGGTCAGCAGCCCAGCCACCACCTGCGGCAGCTCTCGCTCATCCTCGCTGATAATGTAGCGGCCCAATTTCTCCCGCAACTCGGTCAGGTCAGCCTGGAGCAACCTCTCCGCCTCCTCAGGCGTGTTTCCTGTAGCTGCCACTTCAACAGTGATGGTGCCCCGGTGAGGAAGCAGTCCCAGCAATGGATTGCGGCCTCGTGCCAGCATCGGCCGGATGAGTTCGTTAATCTGGGATTCCGGCAGACCATAGACTTTGAGCACCGCCCGCAACACGCTACGACCGCCGCTCAGTTCGTCCTGTAATTTCGGCATGATGAATCCTTCAAGCATGCCCTCCATTTCGTCAGGAATGCCCGGCGTGACGAAGATGTGTTTTCCATCTCTCTTGAGGTAGAATCCTGCTGCAGTGCCGCGATCATTGTATATTACCGTGCTGCCGGCCGGCACCTGAGCCTGGATGCGGTTGCTTTCCGGCATCACCCGGCCGTAGCGGGCGAACCTTTCCAGGATACGGTTTAATGCCCCGGCATCCTCTATCAGCTCCAGCCCAAAGCGGGCAGCCACTGCCTGCCGGGTCAGATCATCTTCGGTCGGGCCGAGTCCCCCAGTCACAACGACAATATCAGCAGTCTCCAATGCAAAGTCCAACCCGCGCTGGATGGCTCCTATATCATCGCCTACGCTGAGGTGAAGCACTACCTCAACCGGCAGGAGAGAAAGGCGCCTGGAGATGGCCTGGGAATTGGTATCCAGGCGATAACCACAGACCAGTTCGTCACCAATGGTAAGTATTGCTGCTTTCATTGTCACTCCTGCGTGCATTATACTATGTCTGTATAAGAAACTCATTATCGCCCAGAAGGATGTTGCGATAGAAACACTGCCACCGGAGCTATACGACAGTTTCGGAGACATGCTGCGGATGCCAGGCCGTCAACGACTGTGCCCGCCGGAGCGATCCGGCGGGCACAGGGCGTGGCTGCGAAAGAGGGACAATGCTCCGCTCACTGCTACAATTCCAGCACGTAGCCCAGACCATGGCGAGTATGGATATATTCGGGCTGCCGTGGATCTCGCTCTATCTTCCGACGCAGTCGGTGCATGGCCTGCCACAGGAGAGACTCCGCTTCCTCATAGCCTGGCCCCCATACCTTGTTGAGAAGGTATTCATGTGTAACCACCCGGCCCGGCTGTCTGAACAGCTCGCATAACAGGCGGTACTCAATGGCGGTCAGGTGCACCTCCTCACCCCTTACGAACACACGCTGGCTGGCAAAATCAATCACCAGGTCGCCCATGGAGAGGGGGTTGGCCTCCCCACGGCCAGACATTTCAACGCGGCGCAGAACAGCCCGCACCCGTGCCAGCAATTCCTGAGCACTGAAAGGCTTGGTGAGGTAGTCATCAGCACCCAGCTCCAACCCTTTCACTTTATCATCATCGCCCGCCACAGCGGTCAGCATGATGATTGGCACTTCGGAGAATTCGCGGATGCGCTTACAAACGGAAAATCCATCCAGACCGGGCATCCTGACATCCAGAATGATCAGGTCAGGATTCTCGCTGGCGGCCTGCTCAATAGCGCTGATCCCATCGCCTGCGGTAAGCACCAGATAGCCACTGGCCTCCAGGTTTAACCGGATAGCCTTGACATACCGGGGCTCATCATCCACAACAAGAATGCTATATTTCCCCTGACGCATTTTCTTTCCCCTCCAGGCCACCTGACGCTTCGGCATTGCGAGCAGGAAGGGTAAAGTAAAAAGTGCTTCCTTCGTGCAGTACGCTTTCCACCCAAATGTGCCCTCCGTGGGCCTCCACGATACCACGGCAAACCGCTAGCCCCAGGCCGGCACCTCTCACCTTGCAGGTAACCTCGTTACGCACCCGGTAAAAGCGCTCGAACACTTTCTCCAACTCCCCCGGTGGGATTCCGATCCCATGGTCACGCACCCAGATGACCACCTGAGCGCCCTCTCCTCTCCCACCAACGATGATCTTCCCTCCCTGCGGTGAATACTTGATGGCATTGCTGAGAAGATTGCGCAGCACCTGCTCAATACGCCTGGGATCAACCCAGGCAACCAGGGGGTAAGAGGGGAGATCGCTGGTGAGCTGGTGCAGTGTCGGCTCGACCTCAAGCTTCATATCTTCGACCACTTCTCTGACCAGTCGGCTCAGATCGGTGAGTTGTCGGTCCAATTGGAGCCGGCCGCTTTCCATCCTCGAGAGGTCCAGGAGATTGTCCACAATCCTTTCCAGTTTATCCGTCTCGTCGTCAATGTCCTGCAAGAATTCCCGCTGTGTGGCCCGGTCAAGCACAATGTCATCCCTGAGGAGCGTGGTACAGAATACTTTGATCAATCCGAGGGGTGTCCTGAGCTCGTGAGAGATGTTGGCGATCAGCTCAGAGCGCATACGGTCTATCTCCTGCAGCAGCCTGATTTCCGCAGCTTCGCGGGCAAGATGTCTGTTCTCAACAGCGACGCCTACCTGGTGACCGATGGCGGTGAGGAGTTGTATCTCATCCGGGCTGACATTATCTTTCCTGTACCCGTACAACCCTAACATACCCAACACTTTATTCCCGGACTGTACAGGAACTCCCACACAGATCACTCCGTTATTATGGCAAAGTACGACAGGCTCCTTTGATTCGGATGTAATGTGGATCAGATGGGCTGCACATTGTCTCACGGTCTCGTCGGACACGGAAATCGGATGACGGTAACAGATGATCGGTGACACATCGCTGGCATTGCTCTCCTCCGCCGGCAGGCTGATCCAACCGGCTTCCATACCGGTGATCTTCAGCACCTTATCCAGCACTGTTTCCAGTACGCCGTTCCAGTCAAGCGGCCGGCTGACCATCGTTGCGATGGTATTGAGAGCAACCAGGGCCTCATTACGCAGCGCGAGTTCCTCCTCAATCCGTTTGAGGTCGGTGACGTCGTAGACGATCAGGTACAGGAGTTCTCTGTCGCGCACCCTGATGGGCGAGCTGTAAACTTCCACCTCCCGCACTTCGCCGCTCGCCAGGAGGTGGCGGGAATGGAAACCCGGCCGTGGCCTCATTTCGCCGGTTGTCATCGGCTCAGCAGACGGGAGAGCGATGTCAGAGATGCTTTTGCCTATCAATGCTTCACGCTCATATCCGTAAAAAGAGGTGGCAGCCGGGTTGGCATCTACGATCTCCTGCGTCTGCGAGTCAATCAGGAGCATTATCATATGGCTGTTATTGAACAGACAACGGTACCGTTCCTCGCTCTCCCGCAATGCCCTTTCTGCCCTCTGCCGCTCGATAGCGTAGCGGATGGAACGTATCAGCAAATCGCCCTCTATCTGCCCCTTGACCAGGTAATCCTGCGCTCCCTCTCGCACCGCTTTCAGCGCCAGAGCCCTGTCAGATGTGCCGCTCAGTATAATGATGGGCACTTCCGAAGCTACAGCACGCACACTTGTGAAGGTACTGAAGCCGTGGCAATCCGGCAGAGTGAGATCGAGCAGCACTATATCGAAATCATTCCTCTCCAGCAGTTCTAATCCGCGGGAGAGGCTCCCGGCATGTTCCATCATTGATGGGGTATCCCACATAAGCCTCAACAAAGCCTGGACCAGTGAAGCGTACTCTGCGTCATCTTCGATCAGCAGTATTTTTATCGCACTGTCTCTGTTGGTGCCCATTTTGCTGCCTGCTACAGGAATACTCAGGTGTCTGGGCTGTTCTGGTGATGCATACACGGAGTATGGCGGTGTCGGGGCGGTCCACCGGATCACCTCGACCGGCACGAGGTGTCCATAAGGGCGTTTTCAATCAGTCTGACCGGTTACCTGAGGAATCACTTCTGGTCCTGCGACTCTGTGCGCTCCAGTGCCGCCTTCTTCCTTTGAATTGCTTCGATAGACCTGCGGATGCTCTCCGAGGGAGAGGATTCATCAGCCCGCAGGGAAGGGTAATAATGCATCAACAGTTGCTCCTGTATATCAAGCAGGACCTGTTGAATTTCATTCTTCAGGATTTTCACCTCGTACTCCAGTGCTTTGACACGATTTTCGAGTGTCATATGACTCTTCCTCCAAAGCCAGGCATTGCATGCTGCTATGAATGTACCACACTTGAGGCCGGGCTTCTGTTACAGCTATGTTACAGAATTATTGCTACGACTGCTTTGCAGGACAACTGCGCGCAGTTGTGCTGCAACTTAAGGTCTTGACAAAAATTAAGTTATGTATTATAATTATTGAGCAATTGGTTAATTTTATTAAGGGGAGGACACAGTGTATCCGGTACCAACACAATGCCCTGTATGCAATGATGAATTGCTGGTAACCCGTTTGAGCTGTCGCAATTGCGGCACCAGCCTGGAGGGACGCTTCAGTATGGGCAGGTTGTTTCAGCTTACTCCGGAACAACTTCACTTCGTAGAGCTTTTCCTGCGCTGCGAGGGTAAAATCAACCGGGTACAGGAGGAGCTGGGCCTGTCTTACCCCACCGTCCGCAGCCGGCTGGAGGAAATCATCCGCGCGCTGGGCTATGAGGTGAGAGAGGAGCGCCTCGAAGCAGACTACCGCCAAAAGGTGCTGGAACAACTGGCCCGCCGGGAGATCACCTCAGAAGAAGCACTCAGGCTGTTGCAAGAGTCGTGAAGGAGGCAAGAGGCAGGAGGCTGAGATGTTCAGGAAGACAGTTGATACTTCAGATGCCCCACATATCACCATCACCCAATGTATGGGCAACCTGGTAGTGCGAGGGCTGGCAGAGCGGCAACTGATCCTGCAGATCCAGGGTGACGAAGAAGACCTGTCCCTTGAGCAAATGGGAGATAATTTTGTCATCGAGACGCGCACCAATTGTTTCCTCACCTGTCCCCGTGCAGCCAAACTGACTATCAGCACGGTGCAGGGTAATCTCCAGGTAGAGGAAGTAGAGGGTATGCTTACCATCAGCTCGGTCTACGGCAATGTGATACTCCGGGAGACAGGCTCGACTGTGCTTGGTATAGCTTTCGGCAACCTTTCCGTCTACGGAACTAAAGAGGGCATAGAGGCACAAACCATCAGGGGGAACGCTCATCTGCGCCGCGTGGAAGGGCAACTCTCGGTGGGTCAGGTAGACGGTAATCTGGTCGCGGATGGTCTGCGCGGCGGGTTGAGGACAGGGCAGGTGCGGGGGAACGTGCGTCTGGAAGCCTCGTTTGCGCCTGGCCTGGAGTATGAGGTAAATGCTAATGGAAACCTGCGGGTGCGAATCCCTGCGGGTGCAGGCCTGCACCTTTCGCTGCGCGCCGACAGAGGGATACGCTCCACCATACCAGACCTGAGTCTGGAGAAAAAGGATGGCGAGATGAGCGGTGTACTTGGTAATGGAGAGGCACGCCTGGCGGCCGATGTGCACGGGCACATTCTTCTGGAGCCGGCCGAGGTGGCAGAGCCAGGAGCGGGGGGATTCGACTTCATAGCCGATATCGAGGGGCTGGGTGCCCAGATCGAGGCCAGCATTGCCGCTGCCATGGCCGATATGGAGGCGCGTCTGGCGGAGAGCCTGGGACGCATAGACAGCGAACGCATCCGCCGCCACGTAGAACATGCCACGCAGCAGGCCCTGCGCCAGACAGAGCTGGCGATGGAGCAGGCTCGCCGGGCTGCCGAGAGGGAGGCGGAGCGGGCCCGTCTGCGGGCAGAACAGGCCGAACGGCGCTGGCAACGGGCCAGCGGGCGGGCAGCACGTCTCAGGCGTGAACCTCCCACCTATGAGGAGCGCCTGCAGGTGCTGCGCCTGGTAGAAGCCGGCAAGATCACCCCTGAACAGGCCGCCGAGCTGCTGGCCGCTCTGGAGGGAAGGTAAGATGGACGAGCGAGAAAGCCCCAGATGGCACGTGCGATTCTTCACGATCTGGAGCGTCCAGGCTCTTTCGATTCTGGGAAGTACGCTCGTGCAGTTCGCGCTGATCTGGTGGTTGACACAAAAGACCGGCTCGGCCACCGTGCTGGCCATAGCCACTCTCGTGGGCATGCTACCGGGGATCGTCATAGGCCCATTTGCAGGGGCCGCTGTGGACAGGTGGAACCGCAAGCTGATCATGATCGTTGCCGATGCCACCATTGCCCTGGCGACACTGGCAATGGCTTACCTCTTTGCCACGGGCGTCGCTCAGGTCTGGCATATCTACACGGTTATGTTCGTTCGTGCCACGGCCGGAGGTTTCCACTGGCCAGCAATGCAGGCCTCCACCTCGCTGATGGTGCCGGAGAAACATCTCTCGCGCGTGGCCGGTATGAATCAGGCCTTTCAGGGCATCATCAACATCATTTCCCCACCCCTGGGGGCACTGCTCCTGAGCCTGCTCCCTATGTATGGTATCCTGTCCATTGATGTGAGCACGGCAGTGCTGGCGATAGCACCGCTGTTCTTCTTCCACATCCCGCAGCCACGTAATCAGGCCACAGGTACTGCTACGGGCTTCTCGCTGTGGGCGGATGTGCGCGAGGGACTGCGCTATGTCTGGGGCTGGCCGGGGTTGCTTGCCGTACTGGTGATGGCCACGGTGATCAACTTCCTCTTTAACCCGGCATTTTCTCTGATGCCCATCCTGGTCACCAATCACTTTGGCGGACAGGCTACAGAGCTGGGATGGATCGAGTCTGCCTGGGGAATCGGTGTAGTTGCGGGCGGGCTGACACTGGGCGTGTGGGGTGGCTTCCGGCGCCGTGTATGGACTTCGTTGTCCGGCCTGGTTGGGATGGGCCTGGGTACACTGTGCATTGGCCTGTCGCCGGCGACGGCCTTCGGGCTGGCGCTGGGAGCCATGTTCTTCGCAGGGTTTATGAATCCGATCACGAATGGGCCGCTCATCGCCGTGCTCCAGGCCAAAGTCGCGCCTGATATGCAGGGTCGCGTGTTCACGGTGATACAGAGCGCAGCAACTGCCATCTCACCTCTGAGCATGTTGATCGCCGGGCCTGTTGCCGATTGGCTGGGTGTCCGCGTGTGGTATGTGGTGGCCGGAACGGTTTGCGTACTGATGGCTATCGGCGCAGCATTTGTGCCGGTAATAGTGCACCTGGAGGATAACCACAGTCAGTATGCAAAGGCAGTACCGGCGAGGGTTGCTGACGAGTAACCAGGGGCAGGAATGATGGTGGCAGAAGAGCGCTGGCATATTTTGGAGCTGATAGAGTCAGGAAAGATCAGTGTGGCGGAAGGAGCACGTCGGTTAGAGGCACTGGCAGGCACGGCTGAAGCGGCCAAGCCCCTTCCATCCCACCCTGTTATGGTAAGACATGTCCGACAGGCTGTCCTGCTCAGTGGAGCGGCCATCCTGATCGGCGGTGCATTTCTGTTAGTTTCTTACTACACGCGGGATGTCGCTGTCTCCTGGCTGGTATGGGGCTGGCTCATCTTTGCTCTGGGCGTCAGTGTGATACTGATGGCCTGGTGGCTGCACCGGACGCATTGGCTATTTCTGCGGGTGCAAGAGCACGACAGCCCCACCATCACCCTGGCTTTTCCGCTACCCCTGAGGTTGCTCACACTGTTGCTGCGCACATGCTGTCGATTCGTACCACAGCTCTGGGAAAATGATGTGGACGGGCTGCTGCAGGCTCTTCAGGAGACAGGGGATGACCTCGCACTGCACATTGAAGTGTACGATGATGACGGGAGCACACAGGTAGAACTACACCTGGGTCAGGAGGTGACGAAATGGTCTCATTAAGTGAAGAGAGGATGAAAATACTTAAGATGTTGGAGGAGGGCAAAATCACGGCCGAAGAGGCCATCACATTGCTGCGCGCACTGGAGGGAGGAGCGCAGACACCCCCCAGAGCTGCCCCAGGCGGGGAGAGGCGCTTCCTGCGCATCAATGTGAGTGACCTGACCTCGGGCAAAGCGAAAGTTAACGTGACAATCCCGATTGGGCTGGTCGGTGTGGGGCTGCGCATCGCCGAACGGTTCGCGCCCGGCTTCGAAGGCATTGAGCTGCAGGAGCTGGAGGAGCTACTTGCCGGCGGTGTGATGGGCAAAGTGGTCGAGGTGGTGGATGAGGAAGAGAACGAGCGGGTCGAGATCTCCGTTGAATAAATCAAATTTGTAGGACAACTGCGAGCAGTTGTCCTACAACCTTGGGACACACCCACCGCAGCTTCAAGCTTTTCTCAGAAATTCCCTCAGCCTTCGTGCGTGGGCGGGATGGCGCAGGCGGCTTAGAGCCTGCGCCTCAATCTGGCGCACCCGTTCTCTGGTCACACCGAGCTTCTTCCCTACTTCCTCGAGAGTGTAGGTCTCGCCGTCTACCAGCCCATAGCGCAACTGGAGGATACGCACCTCACGCGGGGGGAGTTCCTGCAGAATCTCCTGGAGCACTTCCCGGAGCATATGAGAGCTTACCTCCTCGTCCGGGGCTATCACACCTTCATCCTCGACGAAATCCCCCAATTCGCTCTCTCCCTCATCATCGGTTGGCATCTCCAGTGACAAAGGGTGCCGTGCCGCTTTCAGCATTTCTTCTGCCTTGCGGGTAGGGATGTCGAGCGCGTGAGCCAGTTCTTCGGAAGTGGGCTCGCGTCCCAGCTCCTGGGTCAGCCTGTGTGAGACACGCAGCAATTTGCTGATCTGATCTCCCATATGGACCGGCACTCGAATGGTGCGGCTCTGATCGGCTATGGCACGCGTCACAGCCTGGCGAATCCACCAGGTGGCGTAGGTTGAGAATTTATGTCCCAATTTGTAGTTGAACTTATTGGCAGCACGGATAAGGCCAATATTTCCTTCCTGAATCAGGTCCAGGAAAGGCACTCCCCGGCCTATATATTTCTTGGCCACGCTGATCACCAGCCGGGAGTTGGCGCGAATGAGATGCTCGCGAGCCTGTAAGCCGTCCTGTACTTTCTGGCGTAATTCCTCTATTTCGTGCGGGTGGAGACCGTCCTGCTCCAGACGCTTTCTGGCCGCGATGCCGGCCTCCATCCGTCTGGCAAGCTCGATTTCCTCCTCGGCCGTGAGCAGGGGTACTTTGCCGACCTCCTTCAGGTACAGGCCGATCGTATCATCCATGGCTATGGTATCCAGGTATGCTTCATCGTCGGCCGCGAGCAGTTCCAGGTCAAGTTCTTCATCAGATACCGGGCCTTCCTCTTCCTTTCCACCTGGCAATCCGACAACGGGCAACGAGCTTTCTACCTCGACGCCGGCTTCCATAAGCATGGCCAGAATGTCCTCAAGCTCATCGAGATTTTCCTCGGCTTGAGGAAAAGCATCAAGAATGTCGTTATAAGTGAGATAGCCCTGCTCAGCCGCTTTAGCGAGCAGATACTCTTCAGCACTGATCTCTTCCTGCACCCCGTTTCCTCGATACAACTTTCCCCCCTGATTAAAACGGGTCTGTAGCTTACAAGCGCTACTATACCACAACTGACAGTCAATTGTCAACCCCGCGTGTTATATACGCTAACCAACCTGTGGAGTGCCCGTCACATTTTGCATCCACCCGGCTCGGGCCTTGGGATTGTAAGACATACCAGCAGTTGTCCTACAATTCCGGCGATTTTCTCGAAGATATGCCCCCAGGCCATCAGCGCCACACCAGACGCTATCCAGGGGTGACCTTACCGCCGAGATGCAGAGTACGCAGAGGTTATGCTTAATGTAGAACTCTGCGCTCCCGGCGCCTCTGCGGTGAGTTTTGCAGTGAAGTCATGAAATAACACGCAATGTTGCAGCCTCCTTTGTTGTGTGTTAGAATTCACCTGCCTGGGCCGTGACCAGGACACCGCAACCTGCCGACCCGGCATATTGAGAGAGTGAGGTGTTATGCGCATATCTCCTGTAGTTCCGCTCGTCCTGCTGCTGCTTGGCGCTGTCGGGACGTTCTTGCTGTCCCTTACTGCTGGCCTGCGCCGATGGGGTCGCTATTTCATCCTGGCAGTAGCCGGGCTGGCTGTCATATTGGTGCTTCTTCTCCAGGGAGCAAGGCCGTCGGTCGCAATACTTTCCCTGTGGCAACCCGCTTCGCTGTTCGATACCATCCTGGTCCTCAATGCCGATGCTCTCTCCCAACCCCTGGCATTGGCTGCCGTTCTGATGATGTGCTGCGCTGCCATCACGGAACTGACCAATCGGGCCCCTTTCCGCCCCCGTCTGGCCGCGGCAATGCTGCTACTGCTTGCTACTGAACTCGCCACCCTCTGGTCGGCCAACCTCGTGACCCTGCTCATCAGCCTGACAGTGTACGACCTGGTATACGTTGCGGCGTATTTCACAGCCGACGGCTCCACACGGGTGGCTACACGGGGACTGATCATCGGTATGCTGGCGACACTGTGCCTGCTCGCCGGGGCCATGCTGCCCAACGGTAGAGCCGCAACCGGATTGTGGAGGATGGTTGCCCTGGAGAACAATACGTCCTTAGCTCTGTGGGCGCTGGCAGCCTCTATGCGGCTATTCCTGTACCCCTTTCACCTCGCTGCCCCTGAGGACTTTGCCCTCACCTCTCCGCTTACGGCACCGCTCACTCTGAGGTCACTGCCGGGCTGGGCGTTGTGGCTGAGGATCGTTACGGTTAACCACGGTCTCACCCCCACCCTACCCTGGCTGCCAAACCTGACGCTGGCCTCCCTTGTACTGGGCACGTTACTGGCCTGGACCAGTAGCTCCACATTCCGCATACTTGTGTGGAGCAGCATTGGAGTGGCGGGAGCAGTGCTGTTGAGCGGAGCAGCGGCAGGACAGGACGCCGTGGCTATCATTGTGGCCGGCAGTGTCACCTGGGTATTGGGGAGCAGCGCTCTCTTTCTGAGCCAGTTCGGGGCAAAACAGCACCTGAAATGGAAAATCCCGCTCCTGGTCTGCGGATGGGCACTGCTGGGCATGCCAGGCACCTTGGGATTCGTCAGCAGCGCCGGGTTGTACGGTGGTATTGCCAATACAGGCCGCATCCCCACCAGATTCACATTGGGCGGCCTGTTATGGGTTGCGTTCCTCACCCCATCTTTGATGCGTTACATTTTCCTTGTGCCAGGAGCTACCCGTGGCCAGCTTATGCCTCCCCCTGACAGGAATACAAAGAGTCTGCCCGACCTGCCCCGCCCTCTCTCGCTCCGTGCTCTGGCACAGTGGCTGATCACTGCGAGTCAATCACAGCCCCGGGCGCTCAGCCAGGTTGCAGGAACAGGTCTGCCGGCACTACTGCTGATTGTCGCCGGGCTGTTCCCTTCCCTGATTTTCGATGAGGCTGCCATTGCTGTGCCCTCACCGATCGCCCTGTTTAAGCTGCCACACATAGCAGGATGGTCACTGTGGATGGCAGGGCTGGTGGCCGGCGGATTACTGAGCTGGAAGGACAGTCTCCTGCGCTCAAGGGGAGAGGCCGTGTTCAACACGATTTACAACCTGGTGCGCCTGGAATGGCTCTATGAAGTGCTTGCCGGGGCACTGAACCGTGGTCTGTCGCTGCTCCGTACGGCTGACGAATTGATCGGTGGAGCAGGAGCACTTTTGTGGGCCTGCCTGCTTTTCCTGCTGTACATCCTGACCAGAGGAGGCCATTGATGCCCACACTACCGGAGCTGGTCGCACGTCTCTCCTTTCTGGCAGCCATACCGGCAGTGGCGGGCATTCTTATCACCGCCAACATTCTGGTTGTCAGCCGCGAGTGGCGCCTGAATGTGCTCGCTCTCATCGTCCAATACTTTTTCGCCATTATGTTGATGACGCGCCTGATTCGCCTGGAAGTGGCGGCCATCAAAGGGCTGATCGGGTGGATGAGCTGCATGATTTTCTATCTGACCGAGCGACGGGGTGCGGAGCTGACCCGGGCAGCTCAGCCAGGAGCCGGGGAACAGGACAATCCCACCTCAGAGCAGCGGCGATGGCGGCGCTGGACGGCGCTGAGCAGGGCTGCGTTTTACCTGCTGGCCGGCCTGCTTGTCTCCGTGGTAGCGTATATGGCAACCTTGCGCTTCCCTCTCCCTGAGGAGGTCATCCCACCCGATATAACACTTGCCTGTTACCTGATGGTCGGATTGGGATTGCTGCTGATAGGGTTGAGCGAGAGCCCCCTGCAGGTCGGAGTGGGACTGCTAACATTTCTTCTCGGATTCGATCTGTTCTACGTGGCGATAGAACAATCTCTGGTTGTGGTCGGGCTGATTGGTGCAGTCAATCTTCTCATTGCACTGGCGGCTTCATTTCTGAGGATAGCAGAGTTCACCGCTGAGAGCCAGCGCGCAGGAGGTGTGCGGTGATCGCAGGCCCCATTGCGCTGATCCTGCTGCCGTTAATTATGGCGGGGATTGTGCTCATATTCTCGAGATGGCGGTCGTTTACAGCCTTGCTGTCCACCGGCACAGCTCTGGTACTGGGTATTGCCATACTTACCATACCCCAGGAGCAGCCGATCAGAGTGTGGGGAGAGTTGTATGTCATGCCGGGAGCACCAGTGAGTCTGCTGGGGCGCGAACTGGTGCTGGAGAGTAACGACCGTCCGGCCTTTGCGGTGCTTTTCCTCACTTCAGCGCTGATTTTCTTTATGGCCTGGCGCTCCCCATCCCGTTCCCTACTGATCCCGGTGGGATGGGGGCTGCTGAGCCTGTCGGCAGGTATATTGCTGATACAGCCCTTCGTCTACGCAGCGCTGTTTCTCGAAATCGCCGTCGTGCTGTCCATCTTTATGCTGCAATCCGAGGAAGGGCCTGTGACACGCGGGGGCATGCGCTACCTGACGTTCTCCACTATGGCACTGCCGGGCTTGCTGGTTACCCACTGGCTGTTGGAACGCTACGCTGCGACGCCGGATGAGACAGAACTGCTCAGTACATCGGCAACCCTGCTGGCGCTCTCGTTCGCACTGATGCTGGGAGTGATACCCTTCCACTCCTGGATACCGGCGGTGTTCGGGGATAGCCCTCCGTTAGCGGGGGCCTTCATCCTGACTGTTCTGGGCAACACGATCTGGTTCTTGTTACTCGAATTCCTCAAAGCGTACTCCTGGCTCAGTTCCCACCCTTCTTCGGGTTCTATTACACTCACCGTGGGACTGATCCTGGCGCTCGTGGGGGGAACATTTGCAGCGGCCCAGCGCCGTCTGAGTCCCCTGGTCGGGTACGGAGCACTGCTCGAAAACGGCATGATGTTCGTAGCCCTGGGGATGAGGAACCAGACCGGACTGGCATTGCTTTTCCTGGCTCTGGTCACGCGCCCACTGGGGTTGGGGCTTATGGCGCTCGGGCTGGACGGGATACGGGCACACAGTGATGGCAGGGACGATCTCGAGGCACTGCGCGGAGCAGGATGGAAAGCCCCCTGGAGCACACTGGCCTTCGCCTTCGGCGGGTTGTCGGTCGCGGGGCTTCCGCTTGGAGCCGGATTCGCCTGGCGCTGGTTAATCTACCGCACCCTGGCCGGTTCCGATCCCGGCACGATGGTGCTCCTCCTCCTGACCAGCGCTGGAATAGCAGTGGGTTTGTGGCGCGGAGTAGCTCATCTTCTGGAGCGCCCGCGCCTGGCGGAGGCACGCAGCGTGTTCCCTCAGGTCCTCCGCGAGGGCAGGTTATTCGCGTTCACCGTGCTGGTAGCATCGCTGCTCTGTATAGGGGCATCTGTCTATCCCCAGCTCCTCACCCCATTGATCGCCCGGATGGTGGATGCCTGCGCTCTTTTCCGCTAGAGGTCGCAGTGGATTTGTTCGAGTACAGCCGTCAGGAACAGATACGCCGGGAGGCTCCACTGGCAGCCCGCATGCGCCCGCTGACCCTGGACGAGTTTGTCGGACAGGATCACATCGTCGGCGAGGGACGTCTGCTCAGGCGCGCCATCGAGAGCGATCGTCTGTTTTCGTCGCTGATTTTCTGGGGGCCGCCAGGCACGGGAAAGACAACACTGGCAATGATCATCGCCAACTCGACGGCCAGCCATTTCGAGACAATCAGTGCCGTACTGGCCGGTGTGGCCGACCTCCGCGAAGTTATCCGCAGGGCAAAGGAACGGCGGGGCATGTATGGTCAGCGCACTATCCTGCTCGTGGATGAAATCCACCGCTGGAACAAAGCCCAACAGGACGCCCTGCTCCCCCATGTAGAAGACGGCACGGTGGTACTCATCGGTGCCACTACAGAAAACCCGTACTTCCAGGTGATCCCACCCCTGGTCTCACGCTCACGCGTGTTCCAGTTCAGGCCACTCACCGACGAGGAGGTCGAGCTGGTGCTGCGCCGCGCACTGAGCGATCCCCAACGCGGCTATGGCGACAGGCAGGTACTGCTCGACGAAAACGCGCTGGCGCATCTGGTGCGCGTGGCAGGAGGGGATGCCCGCACGGCGCTCAATGCACTGGAACTGGCCGTTGAAAGCACTCCCCCTGATGAGAATGGGGTCATCCACGTGACACTGGCCGTCGCGGAGGACTCCATCCAGCAGCGGGCGCTGCGCTACGACAGCGCGGGAGACGAGCATTACGATACCATCTCGGCTTTCATTAAATCGGTACGGGGGAGCGACCCCGACGCAGCCCTTTACTGGCTGGCGAAGATGATCGCCGCCGGCGAAGACCCCCGCTTCATTCTGCGCCGCCTCTACATCCTTGCCGCCGAGGACATCGGCCTGGCTGACCCCAACGCCATCGTTGTTGTCAACAGTTGTGCCCAGGCGTTCGAGTGGGTCGGCCTGCCGGAGGGACAATATCACCTGGCGATGGCAACACTCTACCTGGCAACTGCCCCGAAGTCGAACTCAGTCGGGGCTTACTGGGAGGCGCTGGCCGAGATCGAGGAGCACGGGCCGGCACCGGTGCCACTCCACCTGCGCGATAAGAGCGATCTTTTTCACGGCTCCCTGCGCGAACATTATAAACAAACCATCGGCGAGCACGAGGCATATAGATACCCGCATGCCTTCCCCGGCGGTTGGGTAGACCAGCAATACCTGCCGGATGGGGTCGGCGGCGGGTGGTTTCAACCCAAAGGCCATGGATACGAGCGCGAGATCATCGAGCGATTGAAGGCATGGAAGAAAAAAGAGTGACGATTACCCATGTGGTGAAACGCACAGGAGCCATCGTCCCTTTCAACAAAGAACGCATCACCAATGCCATCTACCGGGCAGCAGTGGCCGTTGGCGGGCGCGACCGCTCGCTCGCCGGGCGGCTCTCCGATCAGGTCGTGGCCCTTCTGGAGCAGACCACACCCCCCGGCCATATCCCCACCGTTGAGGAAATTCAAGACCTGGTCGAGAAAGTGCTGATCGAAAACGGCCACGCCAGGACGGCCAAGGCCTACATCCTCTATCGCAACGAGCGGGCACGTAAGCGGCAGGAACGGGCGAGGCGCTCCACACGAACTGAGGACTACATCCCCTGGCGTAAACTGTGGGAGGCACTGGACTGGGCAGTGGAACATGACCTCCACACCGTTGAGCGGCTGAATGAGCGCATCGCCCGCGGTGAGTTCGCCGATGTCGTGCGGGAAAGTGACCACGCCTACCACGAGGAGATCACCACCGCTGCAGAGATGATCCGGGAGCGCAGCGAGGGCATCAGACTGGTCATCATTGCCGGCCCCTCCTCCTCCGGCAAGACCACAACCACCGCAAAACTCAGCCATCTGCTCACCAGGATGGGCCTCTCCCTCATCCCGCTCAGCGTGGATAACTACTTCTTCGACCTGGAGCTGCATCCTGAGGACGAGTTCGGCGATTACGACTTCGAGACGCCCCAGGCCCTCGACCTGGAGTTGATTAACGAGCACCTGGCACGCCTGATCGCAGGCGAGGAAGTACGTATCCCCTTCTACGACTTCAAGACCGGGCGGCGGTACAAAGATCACACCGTGCTGCGTGCTGCCCCCCGCGACATCATTTTGATTGATAGCCTGCATGGGCTGTACCCGGACATGACACGCAGCGTTGACAACGAGCAAAAATTTAAGCTCTACATCGAGCCTCTGTTGCAGATGAAAGGACCCGACGGTAAGTACGTGCGCTGGAGCGACCTGCGTCTGATGCGCCGCATGGAACGGGATGCCGCCCATCGGGCCTACGACCGTCAGCGGACGCTTGAGCACTGGCACTACGTGCGCACCAGCGAGATGCGCAACATTATCCCTCACATCCACGAGGCCGATTACATCGTCAATAGCGGCCTTCCCTATGAGCTGCCTGTGATGCGGGCCAGGCTGTTTCACTATTTTGAGCGCTGGGTAGACCAATATCGCAATGACCCCCTGCGCGTGGATGCCTTCGAGCGCGCAGAGCGAATAAGCCAGCTTTTGAGCGCGGTCACTCCCGTCGAGGACGAAAGCGCCATCCCGCCAGACTCACTGCTGCGTGAGTTTATCGGCGGAAGTTGCTATGAGCAGCATTAAGGGCCTGGCCGAAAAACGTAACCGACGCATCCCTATGCATCGGTAAGCAGCAGGGATGCCGTTTGTACGGTCTTTCAGATAGGGTCTGAGAGATACCGTTCAAGCAACGCCCGCTAACCGAGCCTTTATCGGCCGGCATTCTGGCCGATTGAAATCGCCCTCTTTGGACGCTTCGTGCCAGATGCCGGTTGGCGCAGGCCCCAAAAGGTATACGGGCAAGGCTTGCCCTGCCCCTCCATTCAGAGGTTGCTGAAAAGTCTCGGTTTGCGCCGCAGAGCATCAGGTTCGTTGTGTGTGATTACGCATCACTGGACCCGCGCGTGGTTCTCACCATCCGTGCCCGTCGGACCACGGTCCGGCGGCCGGGAGCGCGGGTTGTGACCTGCGCAGCACAGTCACAGGATGAGCACAGTCAAGGAATGGGCCGGAGCGTTGCGCTTCAGAGTCAGTTATGCGGATGAGAAAGCCTGTACGGAGATGATGCCAGACGCAGAGGCCGCTGAGCTGTGATGATTCCTCCGCTTTCTCTGTGCCTCTGCGGCGGAAGGGGATTTTTTAAGCACCCCAATTCACCGGGGAAGTATGAGCAATTTTATTCGTAACTATTCAGGCGGTGACTGTAGGGGGCGAGGCGCGCCTCGCCCGTACACCCTTCTTGGGCCGCAGGCCTTTGGTCGGCCTTCGCCGACCAGGTCTCTCAGACGAGCACATATGGGTTGTCGGCGAAGGCCGACAACCGGCACGAAGTGCCCAGGGAGGACGATTTTCAATCGGCGCGAATAGGTCTCTCAGACGAGCACATATGGGTTGTCGGCGAAGGCCGACAACCGGCACGAAGTGCCCAGGGAGGACGATTTTCAATCGGCGTGAATAGGTCTCTCAGACGAGCACATGTGGGTTGTCGGCGAAGGCCGACAACCGGCACGAAGTGCCCAGGGAGGACGATTTTCAATCGGCGTGAATAGTTACTTTTATTCCTTCCCCAAGTCGACCGTTGGACTCCGGACTATGGACTATGGACTCCGGACTGGTGTGAGCAATTATTATTCCTTCCTCAAGCTGACCGTTGAGGTGCGCGGCCAGCCTCTGATCCTGGTCGGTAAGCCAGGGGTCTGGTCATGGGACAGAGCGGACCCTGGCTCACTTGCGCTGCTGGAGGTAGCCGAAATCAGGCCGAATGATACCGTGCTTGACCTGGGATGCGGCACAGGCATCATCGGAGCGGCCGCTGCCATGCTGGCCCCGCAGGGAAACGTCACGCTTGTGGATTGTAACGTGGCGGCAGTCACATGTGCCCGGCATACCCTGGCCGCCAATCACCTGACCAACGCCTCAGTCTCCCTTGCCGACGGAGTAGTGGGACTACCTCCGGCATCGTTTGATCTGGTGCTGAGCCACCTGCCGCGCGAACGCGCCGTGCAGGAAGAACTGATCCGCGGAGCGGCCTGGGTGCTCAAGCCGGGCGGACGTTTCTACTTCGTTGCCCACAGACAGGCAGGCATCAAAGGAGCCATTGCCTGCGCCCGTGAGGTTTTCGGGCACTGTGGCGTGGTACGGCAAAAGAAGGGGTACCACGTGGCGCTGGCACTCAAGCCGCCAGACGCGCGTCCCGCGCCCCCAGCGGAACGCTATCAGGTAATGACCGCCGCCGTGGAGCTGGACGGCGTCCCGACTACACTGATCGGCAAACCGGGGGTCTTCGCCTGGGACAGGCTGGATGACGGCACCGCTGCCCTGATCAAAGCGATGGAGATAGCCCCCTCGGACCAGGTGCTCGATCTGGGGTGCGGGACGGGGCTGGCCGGACTGGCAGCCGCCCGTCGCGCAAAGGCAGGGAGGGTCGTACTGGTGGACGCGGACCTGCGCGCTGTCGAATCAGCCCGTCGCACGCTGACCGCCAATAACATTACCAACGGCGCAGTCCTGCTCTCAGATTGCGCCTCTGCCCTCATCCAGAACACCTCTGGGGATGAGTCACATCAGTTCGATGTGGTCATCACCAACCCTCCCTTTCACCAGGGGGTGGGAGTGGACTATGAAGTGGCCCGCCAATTCATCCTGGATGCAGCAAGGGTTTTGCGTCAGGAAGGGCGGCTGTTTCTGGTTGCCAACCGTTTCATCCGCTACGGAGAGCTGATCCGTCAGACCTTCGGCAACGTTGAGGTCGTCTACTCTGATAGCCGGTACCAGGTATTTACCGCCCGGGCAGCAAAGAAACGAGGTACAGCCTTCTGATGAGATTCAGGAGGATTGATTGCTGGAAGGAGGAGCCATGCGTAAGGAAGCATACCTGTTCAAACCGTTATCTGAAGGCGTTATCCAGTGCCAGGTGTGTGAGCACTTCTGCGCCATCAAGCCGGGTGAATCAGGGCGCTGTGGCGTGCGTCGAAACATAGAGGGCACGCTCTACCTGGTCGTCTACGGGGAGGCGATAGCCGTTCATGTTGACCCGGTCGAAAAGAAGCCCCTGTTTCATTTCCTGCCACGGGGAGAGATCCTCTCCATAGGAACATACGGCTGCAATTTCCGCTGTCCCTTCTGCCAGAACTGGCAGATGTCTCAGGTGCGTGATTTCGACGATCAACGCGATTACCTGGGCAGACGTGCCACACCCAATGTACTTGTGGAGACCTGTCTGCGAGAACATATCCCGATGCTCGCCTACACATACAATGAACCCACCGTATTCTTCGAATACACCTACGACACGGCAAAACTGGCACACGAGCAGGGCATAAAGAACGTTTACGTCTCTAACGGTTACATGTCGCGGGCGGCATTGGACATGATCGAGCCTTATCTTGACGGCATCAACGTGGACCTGAAGGCTTTCACCGAGGAATTCTATCGGGCACAATGTCAGGCACGCCTGGAGCCGGTCAAACGCAACATCGCCTACATTGCCCGCGAGACCGATATCTGGATCGAGATCACCACGCTCCTGATCCCCGGCCTCAACGACTCTGAGGAAGAGCTACGGGCAATGGCTCGCTGGCTGGCGGAAGTTGACCCCGACATGCCATGGCACGTAACCGCTTTTCACCCCGATTACCAGATGCTCGACCGCCCCGGTACTTCACAGGCTGCCCTCTCCCGCGCCTACGAAATCGGCAAAGAAGCCGGACTGCACTATGTCTATGTGGGAAATGTGTTGGATTCAGAGCGAGAGAGCACCTGCTGTCCAAACTGCGGGAAGAAGTTGATTCAGCGTTACTGGTATAACGTGCAGGAACTGTGGAGTGAACGGGGCCGATGTGACAGGTGTGGGTACACTATTGCAGGAGTATGGACATAGCCAGCGCAGCCTGTAAGCTCATAGCCGGCCAGACGTCCGCGTAGCCGCCACTGCCGGCAGGACGGGTGACAGGCCCCCAACCGGAGGGCAGCCTTACACAGCAGTCCCCTGGATCATCTGTGCCCGGCCGCGTCTCCGCAATAACACAAATGCGATTGCCCCCGCCACAGACGCGACCGAGACGATTGACCCCACTGCGGCACCGATCAGCAAAGTCCGCTGTAACCGTGCCCTCTGCGCGATCTGCTGACCGGCCCGTCTTCTGAGCTCCCTGCCAAGACTCTGTACAAAGGCTGCTGACGGCTGGACCGGCGTCATACTTGCATTTATCCTCTCAATCACTTGTATCCAGGGCTTCAGCCCGGCAGCCTCTTGCCCTGCAAGTGGCAGGTACTCCGCAACGTCGCGGTGGCCACGCTCTCCGGCATAAGTGAACAATATTTCTGCTAATTCCCTTCGTTTCATCACGGCACCTCTCCGCAACCCTCACCCTGAAGGCGATCCATTTCTTTGCGCAGTGCCACCAGTGTGCGGTGGTAAAGAGCCTTGATCGCTCCCCTGGACCGCCCCATGATTTTCGCTATCGTTGCGTTGTCCATTTGTTCCACGTGTCTCAGAATCAGCACCTGCTGCTGATCCGGCGACAGACGTCGCACTGCTCTGAGTAACATCGCACGCTCTTCCTGCTGCTCAATCAGGACTTGAGGCTCGTCTGCACCGTCTTCAATGGACTCCAGTTGCTCAATCGGGATGTCCTCTTGCCAGCTATGATCACGATGCCAGTTGGACGCCAGGTTGTGCGCGATGCGGTGGAGATATACCCCGAAGGAGATACCGCGCTCCTCGTACCGGCTGATGTGCTTTAGTGCCTGGAAGAAGGTGCGTGCCGTAAGATCCTCTGCATCGTGATGATTGCCAACACGGTAGTACAGGTAAGTATAAATGCGATTGACGTAGCGTTCGTACAGGATACCAAATGCCTCAGGGTCATGCCTGGCCCGCTCGATGAGCCAGGCGTCGCTCTCCTCGTGCATTTCCCCACCCCCTTAGAGCTATCCGAAAAACCGTACAGGCGGCGTCCCTATGCCGCTTATACCGACGCATAGGGATACGCCGGTTACGTTTTTCGGATAGGCCCTTAGTCTATGCGGAGAGAGCGATTACCGAAAGGCAGTTACACAGCACAGTAAAATTGCCTGCTATCCTCCCGCAGGTAAGTCATTACCCCAACCTGCGGGATGGTGCAATTGCGATTTCTAATAAATAAAACACCTGCCCATATTTCCGGTTACGCCTGCGCTCTCCGCGACCGAACTGTAACTACCTCCTCAGGTGCTCCACGTCGGGGCTTGCTGCGCCGATGCAACGGTCGGCGTGGGCCGGCTGGCGGCTGCAAGTCCAAAAGAGGTGTACAGGCAACACATGCCCCACCTCTGCGGTCACCACCTGAATTATAACCCACCCTGGCAGAATTGCCACCGCAAAAACGGGAATACCGGCTGTAATTAAGGGTGTGCGGCACTTTTTGCACGAAAAGGGAGCGACAGCAGGCTGTGCCCGGCCGTGGCGACGTCGGGCATGCTCTGGAGACCAGCCCCAGCCGGAGGGAAGGTTGCAGGACAACTGCAAGCAGTTGTCCTGCAGAATGGCTACGTCTGGCCATTGACTTACATTCCGTTTATGCTATACTACAAAACCTCACAAGTACAGCCACACCAGGGGACCTGTGAGTATGGGATTACTATCCCCACTGGCTCTCACCTTTGCCGTCCTGAGCATACCCATTCTGATGATGTATATGCTCCGGCTGGAGCGGCGGGAGATATTGGTCTCCAGCACGCTCCTGTGGCAACGCCTGGTACGTGACCATCAGGCTAACGTCCCCTGGCAACGCATCAGGCGCAATCTCCTGCTTTTGCTCCAGTTGCTTGCCCTGGCCTTGCTGACGCTTGCACTGGCGCGGCCGTTCGTCACCGCCCGCATGCCGGTGAGCGGTAACCTGGTCATCCTGCTCGATGCTTCGGCGAGCATGCAGGCCACAGATGTAGTCCCCAACCGTTTCGAAGCAGCGCGTCGCATAGTGCGCGACCTTATCTCTGCTCTGGAGTCCGACCATACTGTGACCATCATATCAGTCAGTTCCAGGCCGGAAGTGCTTGCATCCGCGACAGGTGACCGATCATTGCTACGCCGCGCGATAGACAAGGCCAATCCCACAAATGGCCCCGCAGACTGGCACACCGCCTTTGCACTGACCGCCAGCCTGGCCGGGATCGGCAATGCCCAGGTGCTCATTATCTCCGATGGTGCACTCCCGGATACACTTCCGCCCATCGGCGCTCAGGTGCGATTCATCAGCGTGGGAAGCGGAAACAACAATTGCGCCATCACCGCACTGGCAGTACGCACAGACTCCAATGGAACACAGGCTTTCCTGCGCATCGCTAACTTCGACGATGAAGAAGCAGATTTGCTGGTCGAACTTTCGGCCGATAACGCGCTCTTTGATGCCCGCCGGGTGCATGTCCCGGCCCACGGCGACGCTGGTCTGACCATCGCCGATCTCCCTTACAACATGCGCATTCTGCAGGCACATCTGGCCGCCGAAGACAGCCTCCAGCTCGATAACACCGCCTGGGCTGTTTACGGTGCCCAATCATCGAAACGAGTGCTTCTGCTCTCACGGGGTAACCTTTTCCTCGAGCGGGCCTTGAGCGCATTCCCCGGCATTGAGCTGATACAACCAGCATCCGACGGGCTGGTAACGCCGGACAACACGGAGGGCTACGCTCTATACGTATGCGATGGCATATTCACGAACACATTGCAGACCGGCAACATGTGGCTGATCGCCCCACCCCTCCCGCCGACCGGAGAACGGCCGGTCAGGGGACGGGGTGTCTTCACCAACACCCAAATCAAGTATATGGCCCTGGACGACCCGCTCCTGCGCCACGTTGACCTGAGAAATGTCCACATTCTGCGGGCACACGCCATTGAGCCGCCACCAGGAGCACGCGTCCTGGTCGAGGCAGAGGGTGGACCGCTGCTTTACGTCGTCGAACGACCGGAGGGCAGGCAGGCAGTGCTGACCTTCGACCTGCACGATTCCGACCTGCCGCTCCAGATTGCCTTCCCTATTCTGACCGCAAACCTGTTGAACTGGCTGATGCCGGCCGGCGAAGCCATCATGGCTGAGCCTGCCCGTCCCGGCGATACGATCCCATTGCGGCCAGAAATAGAGGCCGAAAAACTGATCATCACCGCACCAGATGGCACACAGATAATATTGCCCGCCGGGGAGTCGCCGCTGTTTGCTGACACAAAGCTGCCAGGAGTCTATCGGGTTCAGCAGATCGGGCATTCCGGCAGCCCCGTGTCGCCGGACACCTTCTTCGCCATAAATCTGTTCGATGAAAATGAGTCAGACATTACGCCCCGCGCGGCAATCTGGATCGGGCAGAACGAAGTCCCCGGGATAGCGCAGGAAAAGGGGTGCCGCGAATTCTGGCTTTGGCCGGCCATCCTGGCCCTGGGAGTGCTCATCATCGAATGGTGGGTGTACAGTGGTACGAGCTGGTCGGATATGGCCGATCGTCTGCTACACAAGCCTGCAGAGAAACGCGTAGCCGCTATGCGGAGAGGAGTATGAAACCAGGGGTGCTCATCCTTCACGCTACCGGTACTAACCGCGATCGCGAGACCGCCTGGGCAGTCGAACTGGGCGGTGGTGAGCCACATATCATGCACGTGAACGAGCTGCGCCGGAACCCGGCACGTCTGCGAGAGTTCCAGATGTTCATTATCCCCGGCGGATTCTCTTATGGCGACGCACTGGGCGCCGGACGGCTGCTCGCTTCAGACCTGCGATGGCTGTTCCAGGAAGAACTGGCCCGTTTTGTTGAGGATGGTAAGCCTGTGCTGGGTATCTGTAACGGCTTCCAGGCCCTGGTCAAGAGCGGCTGGTTGCCCGGGCCACCTGAGGATGGGATCAGAGCCACGCTCACGCGCAACGCCTCCAACCACTTTGAGTGCCGCTGGGTGTGGCTGGAACCAAACCCGGCAGGCCGGTGTGTCTTTACGCGAGGGCTGAGCGAGCGCATCTACTGTCCTGTTGCACACGGCGAAGGACGCTTCGTGCCGCGCGACGAAGCGACGCTTGAGCAACTGCGCCAGAACGGGCAAATAGCCCTCACTTACGTCGGCCGGGATGGCGGCCCCGCCGGTTACCCGGATAATCCCAACGGGAGCATCGCCGACATCGCCGGCATTTGCAATGCCCGGGGAAATGTGCTGGGGCTGATGCCACACCCGGAGGACCATGTCGTACCCTGGCAGCATCCACGCTTCACCCGAGGGGAGCGCGGCAATCCTGGACTGGTCTTGTTCGAGCAAGGGATACGCTATGCAGCGGAGATATAGCTTCAAGAGGAGAAATCATGATTGATCAGGAGACATTATATCAGTATATACCTCAGGCCATCCATAATGTAGAGATCACCTGGCCCTACCCCCGCGAACGCGGCAAGGTGCGCGATATCTTCACGTTACCCAACGGTCGCCGCCTGCTTGTCACAACCGACCGGCTCTCCGCCTTCGACCGTGTCCTCACAACTGTGCCCTTCAAGGGGCAGGTGCTCAACCAGCTCAGCGCGTTCTGGTTCGCGCATACTGCTGACATTGTCCCCAACCATATACTCGCCATACCAGACCCCAACGTTGCCCTGGTAAAAGAGTGCGAGTTGCTCCCCGTCGAAATCATCGTGCGCGGGTATATCACCGGCGTCACCCAGACCGCGCTGTGGTATCGCTACTCACTGGGCGAGCGTCACATCTACGGCTACGAGTTCCCGGAAGGACTGCACAAGAATGACCCGCTACCAGAGCCAATCATCACTCCCACCACAAAGGGACGCGCGGGTGAACACGATGAGCGGCTGACATGTGCTGAGGTGGTCGAACGCGGCCTGGTGGATGCCAACACCTGGGAACAGGTCCAGGCAGCAGCCCTCGCCATCTTCAAACGCGGGCAGGAATTGGCCCGCCGTGGCGGGCTGATCCTGGTAGACACCAAGTACGAATTTGGGCGCACCCCGGACGGCACGGTAATGCTGATAGACGAGCTTCACACCCCCGATTCAAGCCGCTTCTGGGTCGCCGGGACCTATGAGCAACGCGTTGCCCGGGGTGAGGAGCCGGAGAATTTTGACAAAGAATTCCTGCGCCTCTGGTACGCAGAGCGGGGTTATCGCGGCGACGGTGAGCCGCCTGCCGCCACCCCTGAGTTGATAGTCCAGCTCAGCCAGCGTTATATCGCCTGCTACGAGAGGCTGACCGGAGAGACATTTGTTCCGGCTGAGTATCCTGCCGGCCCGCGTATCATCCAGACGCTCCATAGTTTCATCGAGTGAGACGAGTTTACCCCCTGTACACCGGGGTTGAAATACAGCGGAGAGATAACAGATGGTGATAGTAATCATGGGGTCCCCGGGCGACAGGCCCGTAGGGGAACGTATCACAGCCACACTTGAGCAGTTTGGTGTGCCATGGGAAATGCGGATCGCTTCGGCGCATAAGGTACCCGACCATTTGCTGGAGCTGCTGAAAAAGTATGAAAGCGACCGGCGTCCCAAAGTTTATATTACCGTAGCGGGCCGCTCGAACGCGCTGAGCGGGATGGTGGACGCCCAGGTGACTGCGCCGGTCATTGCCTGCCCCCCTTACTCCGAGCATTTCGCCGGGGGGGACGTGCTCTCATCACTGCGCGTGCCTTCCGGCGTGGCGCCGGCAGTTGTGCTGGAGGCAGAAAACGCGGCTCTACTGGCGGTTAAGATACTGAGCCTTGCCGAACCATCTTTAGGCCATAAAATCCGGGAATACCAGGAACAACAACGCCGGCGGCTTCTGGAAGCCGATGATAAGGTGAAGGTAGAAAGTGAGCAAAAACATCTCATCTGACAGACCCAGGGAGGCCTGTGGTGTCTTCGGCATTTACGCGCCCGGTGTTGATGTTGCGCGCCTGACATTTTTCGCCCTCTACGCACTCCAGCATCGGGGTCAGGAAAGTGCGGGAATTGTGACCTCAGATGGGCGGGTCGCCCACATACACAAAGGGGTTGGCCTGGTCTCCCAAATTTTCAACGAAGAGAATCTGCAACATCTGCGCGGACACCTGGCCATCGGCCACACCCGCTACTCGACCACTGGCTCACCCCATCTGCTGAATGCCCAGCCATACCTGATCGAGACGGCGTTAGGGCCACTGGGAGTGGCCCATAACGGCAATCTGACCAACGCCCCCTCCCTGCGGCGTAACCTGCTCCATAAAGGGGTAGGGCTTACCTCTTCCTCAGACAGTGAGGTCATCACACAGATGCTGGCCGGGGCACAGGGCCGGACCTGGGAGGAGCGGATCGCTGCAATGATGAGAGAAGCCCAGGGGGCCTACTCGCTTGCCATTCTCACCAGAGACGCCGTTTACGCCGCCCGCGACCCCTGGGGGTTCCGTCCCCTTTGCCTGGGCCGGCTTAATGAGCACGGCTGGGTAGTGGCATCCGAGACCTGCGCGTTATCTACGATCGGGGCCGTGTTCGCACGAGAGGTGGGGCGAGGTGAGATCGTGCGCCTGGATGAGAACGGGCTGACCTCATGGCAGGGTGTGGAGGCGGCTGAGCAGGCTGCGCTGTGCGTCTTCGAGTATATCTACTTCGCCCGTCCGGATTCAATCCTCGAAGGCCGTTCCGTCCACTGGGTGCGCCGTCACCTGGGCGCGCGATTGGCACGGGAACATCCCGTTGCTGCAGATATGGTCATCGGGGTGCCCGATTCGGCCACCTCCCACACCATCGGCTATGCCAATGAGTCCGGCATCCCCTTTGGTGAAGGGTTGATCAAGAACCGCTACATTGGCCGCACCTTTATCCAGCCCGATGACAGGCTGCGTCGCCTGGGGGTAGCACTAAAATTCAATCCTCTTGCCGACCTGCGCGGCAAACGCATCGTCGTGGTTGACGATTCCATCGTGCGCGGCAATACCAGCGGTCCCCTGGTCGCTCTGCTGCGCAATGCCGGTGCAACCGAGGTGCATATGCGCGTGGCCTCACCGCCGATCCGCTATCCCTGCTTTATGGGCGTGGACATGGCAACAAAAGAGGAATTGCTCGCCTCACGCATGGGCGTTGAGGAGATCGCTGCCTATCTGGGCGTGGACAGCCTGGGATATCTTTCTCTGGAAGGGTTAATAGAGATCGTCGGTGGTGGGGAAGCCAGGCACTGCCTGGCATGTTTTTCGGGCAAATACCCCGTGCCAACAGCGGAAGGGACAGGCAAATCCGCTTTTGAGCCTTCATAGCCCGGGCCTATATGGAGCACAGAATGACCTGGGTTTCAGGACTGCAACGGTGGAAGCACGCGTTGCTCATATGAGGCGGTTGGGGGGCGCTTTTATCCCCGCCCACAACCCCACATTCAGCAATCCCACATTCGATGACGCTGCCGCGCGTGTATTGATCGTCCGCCTCTCCCCCCTGCACGATGTGGCGGACTCCCTCCCCCACCTGTTCCTGTACCACGAAGTGCGACGGGCACTGCCACAGGCGTTCATAGACTTCGCCTTCTTTCCATCTGCAAAGGAGAGAGCGCTTCTTGACCGGCTCGGAGAGCCTTACCTGTTGGGCATCCAGTCATTGCGGCCGGCTGGCGATTTCGACCTGGTCCTCGTATCGAACGCTTACACACTGGAGCTGATCAACCTTCCCTATTTACTGTCACGCTCGGGCATCCCGCTTTTCGCGAGCCAGCGGGGGTCTGAATGGCCACCGATCATCCTGGGAGGATCCAACGCGATGGCCACTCAGGCGATCATCCGTGCCGACGGCGACAGTTTTGTGGATGGTATCTTCTTCGGCGAGGGCGAAGGACTGGTCGGAGAGCTGGTACGCGGGATATGCCTCGACCACCAGGAAGTGAGAACGCTCAGCGAGCGCGTGACGGGACTGTGGGCAGCCGGAGCACTGCGTCACGTTAAGAAGGCGGTTCTGAGAACGCCACAGGCCGGTATGCTGCCGCTCGAGTACCCCATCCTGAACACGCCCGAAGTGCACGCGGCCAGCCTGCAGATCACTTACGGATGCCCGGCTTTCTGTGCTTTCTGCTTCGAGGGGTACGACCGCAAGCCATACCGCGAGCTTCCCCTGGGCGACATCCTCACTGCTGCCAGGCAGCTCAAGCGTATGCAGGGAGTAGAAGAGTTGGCTCTGTACAGCTTCAACTTCAACACCCACAGCGAGATATTCGAGATGCTCCTGGAACTGCACAAAATTTTCGATCGCGTGAGCCTCAAGAGTCAGCGGCTGGACATTCTGCACAGAACACCCGGCCTGCTGGAAGCAGAGATCGGCGCGGATAAACGGGAGTTCTCGCTGGGTATCGAGGGGATCAGCACACGTATGCGCACCTGGTTTCATAAAAGCCTGGACACGGAAGACATCCATGCCCTGTTAGAGCGTCTGTTTGCGCTCCGGGTGCGTCGGATAAAGCTATTTTATATCCTCAGCGGCCACGAAAACGACGAAGACATAATTGAGTTCAGACGTTTCCTTAAATGGCTCAAAGGATTGCGCCTTGCGCGTGACCGCTCTCCACGGGTGATCTTCAGCTTCGGTCTGCTGGTACGCATGCCCTTCACCCCGCTACAATACGACCGCCTGTTCCTGGAGGAGGTGGAGTGGAAACGGCTGATAGGACAGGTCAAATCGGCCTGCGATACAAACGGCTTCGAGTTCCGCCTGGCATTCGACTGGCCGGCTTACTGTGTCACGCAGGTGCTGGCGCTGGGTGGCTACTGGCTGGTGGAACCGGTGCGCTCCCTGGCCGAAGCAGGGTATTTCTTCGACACCACGCTGCCCGCAGAATACTGGTCGGCGTTAAGGAAATGGATGGAAGAACACGGTCACTGGAACGCCGCCTTTCTTGGGGAAAAACAACCCGATTACCCATTTGCCATGGAATTTGTGACCTCAAACATACCACCTGCCTTCCTGTACCGGAAATACCAGGAAGCCAGACGCGGCATTGATAGCGGCTATTGCCTGGGGGAGGGCAACGGACGATGTCTGGGCTGCGCTGCCTGTCCGGACGAAGCACAACGGCAGGCTATAGTCACCCACTCGATTCGTCCTCCAGATACAGAAGCAGCATTACACTCCGTCCCTGGTTATACGACACGCCTGTCAGAGGTAATGAACCGCAAACACCGCCTCCAGGTGCGCTATTTTATAGTGAGGATTGAACCCTGGCTCTCAGGGGTGCGGCCGGAATTTCTGAACGCTTTCGTCTTTCGTGGGCTTCTCATGCTCTACCCGGAGCTGGTGAGCAACCTGCTCACAGTACGGGAGAGCCTTTTCACCGTAGCTCCCAATGCAGGCCGCTTCCCCGGGTGGAGCGGGGAGACGGTATTTGCGTTTAGGGCCTGGGATATGACCTCACTCGAGCAGATGCTTACAGGCGGATGCTCAACGGAGGGATTCGAGCTGATCGGGCCGGCTGAGGGATTCACACCCGGCGCCTTCTCCAGGCTTGAGGTGGAACTGCGCCTGTGCGCCGGATCGTTTTCGGAGCCTCGCGCACGGCTGGAGCAATATCTGCGCAGTGTGTACCTGGCATACACGCTGCGCAAAGAGGGAAATGAGTACCGCTTCGAGTTACCACCCAAATCGCTGAAAAAGAAGGTGCTCTTTGGTGGCTCTTTTGAGCTGAACGACGAAGGTTTCTATGCGCGGCTTGAGATCGGACCCAAATTCGACGTGAAAGCGTTTTTGCGTACCTTCAGTATGGGCGAAGAGCCGCCTCACCCGACACTGCTACGAGTGCTGAGCGTCAGGTGGCAGGTACAATCTGCTCTGTAAGGCGCACCCCCCTTGCGACAGGCTTTCAAAATAGCGACACATCAGGAGGCCGACCTCGCGTCAGTCCAATCCGCCCAGGCCACAGCCCAGAGCCGGAATTGCCAGCGACTGGATACCTTCGCGCCGATAGTTGTCTCGTATCCACTGCAGCCCCTTCTCGATACCGCCGATGTCAGACTTTTCCCGCCAGTGTCGCCTGGTAGGGAAGAGCAGAAACCACTTCATGGCCGGCTACTTGTAGGACAACTGCTCGCAGTTGTCCTACAAAAGCGATCAGGACGTATATGCAGTTCATCTCTACCACACCCTGGACTTTTCCGCCCGCGCGCACCGGGCGCACAATCTGGTATCCGGCAATACCGCCAGCCGGTCAGGATGGATTTGTTCCCCACACCGTTCGCAAATGCCGTATGAACTCCTGTCAGACAACAGATGCTCCAGACTGGCAGCACGTTCCTTCAGTTGCTGCAGGAGCGCGTAATCAAGCTCCCACTGGGTCACAGCAGGATCACCTCTTCCAAGGCCGTAATCAGGCGTTTCCTGAAGCGATCTCTCCAGAGCAGCGATCTGGGCGCGCAATTGCTCCAGCTCACGTTGCAAGATGCTCGTCCTGTCCTCCATATCCTGATCCCTCACAATCAGACCCCAGACGCAAATAATCTGTTACTCCTGATCTGCAGGTCTTTCCATGCTCAATCCGGCCTGTGCTCGCGCTAACAGCCGTGCCGCTCCGGGCTTGCGCGGGTTCAGCGAGAGGACCACAGTCAGCCAATCATTCGCCTCACCATAATCGCCCCGTGCCAACGCTTCTTTCGCTACAGCCATATAATCGTCCAGTGACCAGGTTAACCAGCTCGTCATTTCATCGGCCACATCCGTCAGGCGGTGACTGGCCGTCCACTCACTGATGGTCGGACTGATGACAGGATGACGGCCACCCCCAATAGGAAGAAACGCCGCAGGCCCACGCTCCGGAAAACCGGGGCCACAGACCAGCCCCAAGGTCAGTTTGCCGTACCCGCTTTTGGGCCTCAGCCGAAAGATCACATAGCCCTCAGCATCCAGCTCCGCCTCGACATAATACCTGGCAGCCAGCAGCTTATGCTCTTCCTCTAACCTTCTGGCCACCTCTGGCACCCTGTACCAGGCAGCCGCTCTGACGGCCGCCTCAGCCCGCGCTGTCTGCTCCGCAGAGGGTAACTCCGCACCGGTAGCCATAAGAAGTCTGGCAGGCGACGGAGGATGTCCCCGTGCCACCTGGTACACGTCAAGGGTAAAAGCATAAAACGTCAGCTTACCAGAGTACAAGCTTAACACCAGGCAGGCCACGTCCTGGAAGCGATAATCAGGATCCTCCAGCACGGCCTGAGCCTGCATCCACTCCTGGTCGGTCAGCTCACCTTCGGGCGTGAGATGGATATACCAGACACCGCAATAATGTGCCTGGGACGAGATTTGCTGCGCCTGCGCCAGCGGCTTAGAGGTACGCGACTGGTCAAGCGCGAAATCCCTCTGGCCGAATCCAACCTCCTGGCTCAGGCGCACCTGGCCGACAATCAGCCGCCGCTGCCTGTCCAGTGGATAACCGAAGAGCAACCCGCCGGCAAGATCACCACCCACGCCGCCGCGTGTAACCTCAGCTTCCAGAGCCGCGCGGACTTCGGGCATTATAAGTATAGTGACGGGCTCCTGGGACATAACAGACTCTTCCGTAACGCTCAGAAAGACCGCATCTCAAGCTACCGCTCAGCTTCTCACAGAACGCCACAGGAGTGTAGCGTTTTTTCCATTGCGATCATCCGGTTTGCACTTGGGGCTGCCTCAAAAAATCGTCCGCGACTGCTGCAGTTGTTCAGTATACACAACATTCCCCGAGGTGCAAGTGTGTCTCACAGAGCTTCTGACAATGGCACCCCTCTCTCCCGCGCGCGACGCAACATCCAGGCCCGAATGTCCGCAGGCAGCGGCGGCACCTCCTCATCAGGACGACGTTGCAGGTGCAGCGCACCTGATGGGCAACCGATAACGCACACTCCGCACCCCACGCAACGGGCATAATCCACCCGGCACACCTCACCCTGGACGGAGAGGGCGCTGAACTGACAGCGCTCAACGCAACTGCCACAGCCGAGACAGGATGTTTCGTCAACTACGGCGTGGAATGCGGAATGAGCGACGGCAGATGGCACACCGAACTCGGCCACGCCGCGCAGAATCCCACAGCAACAGGTGCAGCAGTTACAAATGTAGCGTATCCCGTCCCGGTAATTGCCAACGGTATGCACCAGTCCGGCTTCTTCGGCTCTATGCAATATATGCAGCGCCTCCTCTTTAGTAAGTGGCCGGATAGTCTCATTCCCATCGAAGGCACCTTCCACAGGGGCAAAGACCAGACATGTCTCCAGTTCATGAGCGCACCCTCTTCCCACCAGCCGCTGTTGCACCCGACATATACAATCCCGGACCCCCCAGGCCCTGGCTTCTTCGATCAACCCGGTTGCCCGCTCGTAAGGGAATATCTGGACAGCGAACGGGATCGCTTCTTCCACAGGTATCACCCGGTGGAGAGGAGGCCCCGGCTGTGAGACGCCGGCGCCCCCGGTCTCTTGAAAGTACTGCTCCACCAGCATGGCCATCTCTTCATCCATGCGAGGCAGTTGCTCTTCATAGAAACCGACAGCAAAAGGCAGCAAACCGAACAGTAACTGCCCCTCTCCCCTGCTGGCGCGTATCTGGCCCTTACGCACCATGTCCTTGAGTATCCGGGAGGCCACCTGGGGCTCCATGCCGGCACGGGCTGCGATCTCCGAGGCCGGTTCGCAGCTCAGACGCATCACGCTTGCCAGTGCTGCCTCCTCCGGCGTGAAAATCTTTGCTAACAGGCGCAGTTCCACACCACTGGCAGTGGGAGGGAAGCCATTGGGAAGAGTATCCAGACGTCGCGCCAGTCTGACGTACACATCCTCAGCCATAGACATTCGCCTTTCGCCAGGCTGACCCCGGCCACAGGTACAAAGTATTACCTCACCCTACCGCAGGTTAGGACTGGGCTGGCAACCAATGCAGGCGGTCACCGAGAACATGTTCTGGCCCGGCCACTGCGCCTGACTCTGCGGGAGGGCAGGTAATTGCGCATGAGGGCAAAAGTGACACGTGGGGCGGGCTTTCCAGCCTGCGAAAGGCTGCTCCACGTGCGGCTTTTGCCACAATGCGTAATTGCATTACTTCGCGATTTCCTCCGCACGCACCTCGCGGATAACGGTCACCTTGATTTGTCCCGGGTATTCCAATCTCTCCTCGATCTTCTGGGCGATGTCTTTGGAGAGGCGGATAGTCGCCAGGTCATCAATCTCCTCCGGCTTGACAATGATGCGGATCTCACGGCCGGCCTGGAGAGCATATGACTCCGCCACTCCCTTAAAGGAGCGAGCAATCTCTTCCAGGGCATGGATGCGTTTGATATACATTTCCAGACTTTCGCGCCTCGCCCCAGGCCTGGCTCCGGAAATGGCGTCAGCGGCCTCGACGATAATCGCTTCAAGGGAGTTCTGTTCTGTCTCGTGATGATGGGACTCGATGCAGGCGACCACCTCATCCGGGATGCCATAGCGCCGACATAACTCGGCTCCGATCCTGGCATGTGTCCCCTCGGTCTCGAAGTCCACTGCCTTACCAATATCGTGGAGGAGGCCCGCCGCGCGCGCCACCGCGACATCGGCGCCCAGTTCCTCAGCGATCATCGCCGCCAGTTTGGCCGTCTCGATAGCGTGGGCGTGCTGATTCTGCCCGTAGCTGGTGCGGAACTTGAGTCGCCCGAGCAACTTGAGCAGCTCAGGGTGGAGGCCGGGCACCCCGGCTTCATAAGCTGCCCGTTCACCCTCCTCGCGGATGATCCTTTCAACCTCTTTGCGGCTCTCGGCGAGCACCTTCTCGATGCGTGCAGGGTGGATGCGCCCATCCATAATCAACCGCTCCATCGCCCGGCGGGCGACCTCACGCCTCACAGGATCAAAGCAAGAAATAGTAATGACCTCGGGAGTGTCGTCCACCACCACATCAACACCTGCTGCCTGCTCAAAGGCGCGGATATTACGCCCACCACGACCTATGATATGCCCCTTCATTTCATCAGAAGTCAGGGAGACGGTGGAGACGGTCAGCTCGGCCACCTGTTCACCGGCCATGCGCTGGATGGCATAGGTGATGATCTTACGAGCACGTGCCTCGGCCTCCTCCTTAGCCTCGGCCTCAACCTGACGGATCACCCGCGCCATATCCTGACGCGCTTCCTCTTCAACCAGTTTCAGCAACTCCTGTTTGGCTTCCTCGCGGCTCAGCCCGGCCACCCGCTCTAATGCTGCCACCTGTTCCTGCTGCAATCGCTCGATCTGGTTGCGCAGTTTATCCAGCGCGCTCTGCCGTTTGTTCAGCGCTTGTTCACGTTGCTCAAGGCGTTCCTGCTGCTGATCGAGCTTTTCGCGCCGTTGTTGCAGGCGCTCCTCCTCCCTCCGCAGCGCCACGCGACGCCGCTCCAACTCTTGTTCAGCCGCGTTGCGCAACTTAAGCGCCTCATCCTTAGCCGTTAAGACTATCTCACGGGCCTTCTTCTCCGCCTGTTCCAGTTGCTCTCTGGCCTGGAGCTCCTGTTGCCTGATCTTTTTGTAAACAACGTAACGGTGGATCGTCAGGCCCAGCGCCAGCCCGACTACCAGGCTGAAACCGCCGATTACAATGCACGTAATCCAACTGCTCATCACTTATTCCACCTCATCATCGGATTCACGTTGTATAAGATTGAAATCTTTCTGGACATTCTGCGTTGGTGTATGGGCCACGGCCCCACCCTGCCAGCCGGGGTTGCGGAGCATCTCCTGGACCACAGACTGAATCACTGCATATGAAAACCCACGACGTCTGAGGTAAGTTTCCAGCTTACGCCGGAACTCACGGGGCGGGAGAGGACCTGACTTTCGCAAAACAGCTTCTGCCGCCTGACGCGCTACAGTTTCCTCATCCAGATGCTCAAGCAGCTCGACAATAACAGGTGCAGGCACCCCTTTCTCTCGCAGCTCGTGGTACAACGCCTGCCTGCCCCGGGGGTTGAACTGCAGCCGGTTCTCCACCCAGTAGGAGGCAAACTCCCGATCGTTCAGCAAGCCGGCCCGTGTCAGGCGCTCTATCACCGCCTCGATGACCTCATCATCCAGCTCTTTACTTCGCAGGTTCCGGCGCACCTCGGCCTCGCTGCGCGGGCGATAGGACAGGAAGTTGAGCGCCTGCTCATAGCCCCGCTCGACCTCATCGCGCTCCTGTAAGGACGTAATTTCCTCGTCGCTTAAAGTCTGGCCCACATGCAGCCGCGCCGCTTCGATGGCTGCCAGCCCGAAGGCGAAGTGGCCGTCTATGTAGACGTTGACACGCTCCTTATTTCGCTTTTGGAAGCGTAGCGCGGTAATCTTCCCACCCATAACGCAAAAAGGGCCGTGCCCGGGAAGCCACGGCCCTCAACCACCCGCCTGACTCTGTCGGCGGACGTCACCCAATGCCCATCTGCCCTGCCTGATAGGAGGGCTTGACCTTCTCTATCAAACGCCAGGCATCGCGACCTGATTGTCAGAACACTCACACAGTTCCGATAAATACCCCACCCTATCGAACCTGGACACGATTACCTGGCATACCATCTTGCTGGGAGATAAACAACCCATGTTATGCTCCGACCGGGCTCGAAAGGTCACAATGAGCCGCCCCGAAGCATAGATCACAACACATCCTCACACACTCCAGGCTCAGCATCCTTGCCAGAGGATGTGCTTGCAAACCCGCTGAGAAGGACAAACCGTTTCCCTTACACACAGTGCAGCGTTTGCTCTGGCACTACTCTGTAAACACCCTGAGCTGGAACACCCAGGGCATCAAGCTCAAGCCGTGGCTTCAATTTTTGAATCAGTAGTCCGCCACCTCTTCAATATCTGGGGCAGCAGTAGGCACGACGACCTCCCCCTGCACCATTTTCTCCCGGATGATCGCCTCAATATTGTCGGCGACAGCGGGATGATCGCGCAAGAACTGTTTGGCATTTTCGCGCCCCTGGGCCACAGCCTCGCCCTGGTAGTAATAGTAGGAGCCACGCTTCTCGATCACCCCCAACCCTACTGCCATATCGAGCAGGTCTCCAGCCCGGCTGATGCCCTCATTATACATTATGTCAAACTCAGCCACCCGGAAGGGAGGGGCTACTTTGTTCTTTGTAACCCGCACGCGTGTCCGATTCCCCACGACAGCCCCTTTTTCCTTGATCGCATTGACACGCCGCACATCGAGCCGCACCGAGGCATAGAACTTCAATGCACGCCCTCCTGTGGTCGTCTCCGGGTTACCGAACATCACCCCGATCTTTTCGCGCAACTGGTTGGTGAAGATCAAAGCGGTGTTCGATTGTTTCACTGCCCCGCTCAGCTTGCGCAAAGCCTGGCTCATCAGACGTGCCTGCAGCCCGGGGTGAGTATCTCCCATCTCACCCTCAATCTCTGCCCGTGGCACCAGCGCTGCCACCGAATCTATCACCACCACATCCACCGCTCCGGAGCGGATGAGTGTTTCGGCGATCTCCAGTGCCTGTTCGCCGGTATCGGGCTGCGAGATGAGCAGGTTATCCACGTCCACACCGCATCTGGCAGCATAAGCCGGATCGAGTGCGTGCTCCATATCAATGTAAGCAGCGACACCACCACGCTTCTGTGCCTCAGCAACTATATGCTGGGCCAGCGTGGTTTTGCCGGCACCCTCAGGGCCGTAGATTTCGGTAACACGCCCACGAGGAATACCACCAACACCGAGCGCCAGGTCAAGGGCCAGACTGCCGGTGGGGATCACCTCAACCTGCAGATGGGAGGCTTCTCCAAGGCGCATTATTGTCCCCTCGCCGAACCGCTTGGTCAGGGTAGCCAAAGCCGAAGTTAGTGCTTTTCGCTTTCCCTCTTCGCTCATAAAGTGCTCCAATTTATCACAACAAAAGCGCCCGCTGTTGTAACGCAAATGGCAGTCACTAATAACCACTCCGCCTGATCGAGAACGCCCCCTCTGGCACTTCGCCATCGTCATCAAACTGCGGCAACAGCAGGTCGTAACACCGACATTGGCCGCGGGCTCGAGAAGGGCACAGGCGTAAAGGCGAGGCATAACCTCACCCCTGCCATTGCTGATTAACAGGAGTTACGCAATTGGACGGCATCTTTACCACAAAGACGGTAATTCTTCGTGTTCTGGCGCCTTTGTGGTAAGCACGCCGGATCAACCGGGTAACTCCTGTAATTAAGTGTACAACAAATGACAAAAAAAGGCAAATGGTACAGTACGTCCAGGTGCCCGTCACTTTTTTGCGCGACGGGGAGCGATAACAGGCTGTGGCTGGTCGTGACGACGTCGGTTGTAAGACAACCACTCGCAGTTGTCCTGCCAGGCCCGGTCGGAGACTTGCCGCAGCCCGAGGCATATGGTGCAGTATGTCCCGGTCAGTCAGCAACCCGAATGAGGCAGGCTTTAGAATGGATACCCCTTAAAGCCCTGACAGCCCTTGAGCGCCGAAATCTCGCCACAGTGGGCATTAATGTGCCAGATGACGAATGTCTCCAGGACTTGAGCAAGATTGCGTCTACCGATGGGCGTCTCCACTTCGCGCTCAAGGTCTTCTGGCGTGAGCGATGCCAGCCAGCTTTTGAGAGCTTCGGAGACAGCCCGGATGTACGTGCGAAGGGCATCAATATCTACACGTATAGCCCGCATATATGCCAGGTAGTCCCCACCATGCGCTGGCTCAGGTGGTGAGACAGTCAGCACCCTTTCCTGCCAGCCATCCTTCTGACGAAGTGGAATCTCCCCTTTGAGCCACCTGTGTACTACCTCATCCGCACCCGAGACAGCATGCCAGCAGGTCGCACCGATGGGATTGGCGATGCCAGGTGGTGTCCAGTCCGCCTGCTCCTGCGTCAGATCAGCCACGACTTGTTCCAGAATATCGAACGCATTGGTGAGCGTATACAAGGTCAGCTCAACTGTGTTCATTTCTGCCTCCTGCAGCCAGCACTCTACTACCTGCAAAAGGGTGAACAGGCACGATTGGTCTTCCCCGGCTCGGGCCGTCTCCAGACCACGACGCGGCTCGGGTCCAGCATACAAGCTACAGATTGAGTTGCAGCCACATTACGGGCTACCCGCGGGTCTCGGCTTAGGGGCGACCCACCGGATCGCCCCAACCGGCACGCAGTTTCCAGGGAAGACGATTTCAATCAGCCTGAATGGTTACATAAACCGTAACTATTCAGGCGGTGACTGTAGTAGGGGGCGAGGCGCGCCTCGCCCGTACACCCTTTTGGGCCTGCGGCCAATAGTCGGCCTTCGCCAGGTACGGGCGATTAATTAATCGCCCCTGCCTTGCTGCACCACCAGAGGCAGTGTCGGCGCAGGCCGACACCTGGCGCGAAGCGCCTGAAGAGGGCGATTTAAATCGGCTGAATAGGGGATGGTTCATTTTCTCCTGGGAATTGGTTTACACTTTGGGCTGCCTCAAAAAATCGGCTGCCTGCAGCGCTGACTGTAGGGGCGAGATGCATCTCGCCCGTACAGCCTATAGGGCCGCAGGCCTTTGGTCGGCCTGCGCCGACCGGCACGTCGGCGTAGGCCGACGTGCGGCGCGAAGCGCCCAAAGAGGCTGATTTCAATCGGGTGGCATCGGTGCATAGCCCGGAGTGTCAACCAATATTAACCATCCCCTGAATAGTTACCATAAATCTACCTATTCCAGCGTTACTGAAATAGATAATCGCCTGCCCACAACGACTGAAGTCGCCCGCTTTGGGCCGCAGGCCTTCGGTCGGCCTGCGCCGACCGCTGTTTCTGCGTCGGCGCAGACACCCGGAAAGGCCGATTTCCAATCAGCGCATAGCGGCAGGCCAACCGGGCAGGTAGTTACGAAATGGAAAAATTTATCCCTCTCTCAGCCCAGGCAGTTTCTGCAAAGCTCGCGTGACACAGCTCTTTCATCCACTTACTGGCCGGCGGCGAGCCTTTGCTTTTCCTCCTCAAGCAACACACGCCTCAGGATTTTGCCAACCGTAGTCTTGGGGAGTTCCTTGCGAAACTCAACAAACTTAGGGACCTTGTAGGGGGCAAGATTCTGCTTGCAGAATTCAATGATCTCCTCCTCGGTCGCCGTTTCCCCATCTTTAAGCACGACGAAGACCTTGACCCGCTCGCCCTTCTCTCCTGCCGGGACACCGATAGCGGCAGCTTCCTTAACCTTAGGATGTTCATACAGCACTTCCTCGATCTCACGAGGATAGATGTTGAAGCCGCCTGCCCCCAGGATCATATCTTTTTTGCGGTCCACGATCCTGAAATAACCGTCCTCATCCATTGAGGCGATATCACCGGTGTGCAGCCAGGGAGGGCCACCATCCCCATGGTCGCGCAGGGTGTTGGCTGTTTCAGTAGGCATCTGCCAGTAGCCCTTCATGACCTGAGGGCCGCGCACACAAAGCTCGCCGATTTCACCTGGCCCCAAAGTCTTTGTGCCGGTATCCACATCAACGATCTTGACCTCGGTATCTGGCCAGGGGAGTCCTATAGTGCCTATGCGATTCTCGCCGAAGATGGGATTGGCATGGGTCACCGGTGAGGCTTCGCTCAGCCCATAGCCTTCTACCAGCCGTGCGCCGGTAAGCTCCTGAAACCGCTGCTGCACTTCCACCGGCAACCCTGCAGCGCCACTGATGCAGGCTTTGATAGAGCTGAGATCATACTTGTGCAGCTCGGGGTAGTTGTTGATGGCAACGTACATCGCCGGCACCCCGGGGTAAAGTGTGGGTTTGTGCCTGGTAATAGTCTTAAGTACATCTTCTATGTCGCGCGGGTCCGGCACGAGGAGCAGAGTGGTACCGGTAAGCGTCCCCAGGTTCATACAGGTGGTCATCGCATAGCTGTGGTAAAGCGGCAGAGTGGTCAGGCAGACTTCCTGGGCGTCTTGAGCGTTCATCCAGACTTTGCATTGATAGGCATTAACCAGGATGTTCTTGTGAGTTAACTGAGCGCCCTTAGAAACACCGGTGGTGCCGCCGGTGTACATCAACACAGCGGTATCCTCCCAGTCAAGCTCTACCGGAGTGGGTTTAGCCGGTGCCCTGGCAAGCACGTCGTGGAACCAGTATGTGTTGGGATCGGCGGAGATATCCACCTTGTGTCCCTTCTTCTTCTCCATCAACAAAGTGAACAGCAGGCGCAGCAGGGGTGGAAAATAGGTCTTGATCTGAGCGACGATCACGTGCCGGAGCTGAGTCTCCTGGCGAATCTGCCTGATCAAAGGATACATGGCGCTGAGCGTAATGATGGTCTCCGCTCCGGAATCATTGAGCTGATAGCGCATCTCACGGGCAGTATAAAGGGGGTTGCATGGGACCACGATGCCGCCGATACGCAGGATAGCGTAGTAAGAGAATGGGAACTGGGGACAGTTGGGCAGGTGAACGGCCACGCGGTCCCCTTTCCTGACACCCAATCCCTGCAGAGCAGCAGCCAGACGGTCCACAGTTTCGTTGTATTCACGGAAGGTGATCCTGGTGTCCTTGAAGATAAGCGCAGTGCGGTCGGGGTATTTACGAGCAATCTCTTCAAGAGCGGCGGGCATAGTGATGCGAGGGTAATCAATGTGCTCCGGGACATGGGGTTCATAGAACTTGAGCCACGGCTTCTCCACGGCCTACCTCCTTTTCGTATGTAAATGCACAGGTGGAGCGCGCTCCAATCCTACCCGATAAGCTTACCATTAGTATAGTGAAATCGTAAGCAGTGTCAAGCCAGGCGGACGCAAAGTGTTTATGGAAGCACTGAACGGGGGCAAGAGAGCAACCGACAGATCGAATGAGTAGACCGTCAGATTTTTAGAGCCTGGGTACACGCTGCCCCGCATCAGACACCGCTCAGGATGTGGTACGGCCTGCTCTGGACTGTGCGGGGGCTAAAGGTTGGAGCAACTCACGGAACGGACCTGTCTTCATGCCTGAGCCCTGGCCGACACAAGCCAGCGTCAGCCGCAGGCCCTGGCAGCAGGGATAGAACGCTGCCTGATACCTGGGGACACAGCATTATTGCCACCTTACATGGGAGGTCCTTCACTCCCCACTGACCGCGCCAGCCGTCAGGCCTTCGACCAGCCGGTTCTGCACAAAGGAGAAGAGGATGATTGTGGGGATGATCGTCAGAGTACAGGCAGCGGCTACCTGACCCCAGCGGACGAGGAGAGAGGCGCCAAGCCTTTGGGTAACCAGGGTGAGTGTGGCAGTCCTTTGGGTCTGGGTAACAATGGAAACGATCAGGTAATCTCCCCAGGAGACCACAAACGAATAAAAGGCCGCCACCATAATGCCTGGCAAAGCAACAGGCAAGATCACAGAGATCAGACGCCGGGGAATGCTGCACCCATCTATCCTGGCAGCCTCGTCGAGTTCGATGGGCAGGTTGTCAAAGTAGCCTTTCAGCATCCAGACCTGAAAGGGGAGCACCAGTATCATCTGAGCCAGGACAACCCCGAGGACTTTATCAATGAGGTTCAAGGAGAAGAGGATCAAAAACATAGGAATGATAAGGAGAACCTGGGGAAACATTTGCGTGGAGAATATGCCCACGATCAAGGCATTCCTGTACTTGATGTCAAACCGGCTCAGGCCGTAAGCCGCAATGATGGAGCAAAAGAGCGAGAGCAAGGTGACAATAATGGCTATCTGTAGCGAATTGCGAAAGTACGTGGGAAAGTCCGTCACCAAAAGCACAGTGGCAAAGTTCTCGAGAGTGTACTCTCTCAGAGGAGAAATCACCGCGCCGGTAAAGATTGAAGCCTGCGTGCGAAACGAAGTATAGAAAATCCACAGCATGGGCAGGATGAAGAAGATCAGAGAGATAGCGACGATCAGATATGCCAGTATGGCTGTTCTTATCCTGGCAGATGAGATACTCATTTTGCAGCTCCTGGCCTCTCGTGAATTCTCAGATAGATAACGAAGTATATCAGCAAAATGACAACCATAACGGCACCAACGCTGGCGGCGTAACCAAGCCGATAGCTCTCCCAGGAGAGGCGATATACATAAACCGGGAGCACATCTGTGCGGTTAACCGGCCCTCCGCCAGTAGACAAATAAATGAAATCGAAGTTGTTGAATGTCCAGAGCACATGGATGGTGACCATCACTATGATCATGTTGCGTATCCCGGGGAGGGTTATGTGCCTGAACTTGCTCCAGCCACCAGCGCCATCAATTTCGGCGGCTTCGTAATAACTCCTCGGTATGGCCTGCATCGCCGCCAGAAAAGCCACTCCGTAGAAAGGAACGTTCCTCCACAGGTGAAGCAACATAATAAAAGGAAGGGCAGCGTTGGGATCACCAAACCAGTACCTGGTCAGATGCTGCAATCCGAGAAGCCTGAGGACGATATTGATCAGACCCACATCAGGTTGAGCCATAAACCTAAACATATACACAGTGGCTGCCACCGGAATCACCCAACTGGCCATGATGATGCTCTTGAAGAAGCCCATGCCAGGGAGCCGCTGCTGCATGGCCCAGGCTAAAATCAATCCCAGGATAAACTGAAGCACTACCACTGTGGTGGTCAGGATGATAGAGCGAGACAAAGAAAGCCGAAAGACCTCATCAGAAGGCAACTGGGCGAAATTATCCAGTCCCACGTACTCGTAGGAAGGCAGGAGTAAACTCCTGTCGGTAAAAGCCATGCGCAGGCCATCTAAAAGGGGATAAACCGTAAACAGCGAGATAATGGCGAGGGCAGGAATAAGCAGCAGATATCCGCTATACCTTTCCTTCCACGTGAACCGCGGCGTAATTTTCCAGGGCATAGGTATCTCTTTCTTTTCAGACCCCACGATCTCTCTCCTATCCGGCGAACCCTGTTGCTACAGCGGGCACAACATAGATAGCCCTTACATACATGACGCTATCGCAAAGATGGGGCACTGCGGCCCCATCTTTGCGATATGTTTAAAAAGGCCCGGTCACAACACCTTGTCAGCCTCTAGCTTCTTGATGGTGTCGGCAAGCCACTCGGCTGCCTCGCGCGGGGTCTTTTCGTCATAGATGACGTAGTTGACCGCCCTCAAGTTGGCCTCACTCACCGGGCCCCAGTTCACGGGCTCCATGGCCACCGAATGGGGGATCTGAGCAGCGAAACTCTGCACCCACCATGCGATGTCGCCCTTGAAGACATCCATCTCCAGGGAGTCCTTGCGGGCGGGGATGCCACCGGAGTCAGCCAGCCACAGGCCCATCTGTTCCTTCGAGCAGATGAACTTCATCAGCTCCCAGGCCATGTCCTTGTTCTTAGAGTAGGCGTTCAGCATGATCGGCTTGACCTCCAGGTAGGTGGCCAACTCGCCGCCTTCAGCGACTGGGAGTGATGTGACCGCCGACTTATTCTCCAGGATGTCCTTGGCTATGTCGCTTTCCACCCTGCGGCCCCACAGCCAGGTGCCCATCGGGCACATAGCCCACTTGCCGGCCACATAGCCGGGATCTTCCACCGGCCATCCCGTTCCACGCTGGTTCGGATCGCAGGCAGGAAAGTCTCCCACGAACAGCTCGTCATAGAGAGCCAACACCTGCTCGAGCTGCTCAACTGTGGCGATGAACTTGGGGGATTCGCCTGAAACATCGAACATGGGTTGCTTGTGGCTCACCTGGTAATACCAGGAGATGAACTCCTGAGCGGCCCGCGGATCGCCGACCAGCGTGCAGACAAAGGCGCCAAAGACCTCCTTGTTGGTCAGTTTGGTAATCTGGCGGCCAGTTTCGACAAACTCCGTCCAGGTGGTGGGCACCTTGAGGTTGTACTGCTCAAAGAGGTCCTTCCTGTAGATCAGGCCACGCGCATTCGTGTTGTAAGGAAGTCCCCAGAGTTTCCCTTTGATCCTGAGCGGGGCCAGCGTGGCCTCCTGGAACTGGTCTTTATCAGCCCAGGCATCGAAGCGCTCATCCAACGGCTCAATCAGAGCTTCCTTGACATATACGGCCGTGTCTTCCAGCAGCCCTTCGATCACGTCAGGGGTTCCGGTCTTGGCCTGCAGGAGGAACTTATCGCGCTGGTCCTTGTACTTACCAGGCCCATAGAACGTATCCACCGTGGCATTGGGCAGGGCTGTCTTGACAGCCTCCTCCCACTGCTTCACATACTCGGGCGAGACCTCCTGGGTTACGAAGGGCATGTTCCAGAAGGAAAGACTTACCTTCTCGGGGACCGGCGTGGCGGTCGGGGCCGTGGTCGCCTTCGGGGCCGATGTGGCAGTCGGGGCCGTGACTGCCGGAGCAGGCGTGGAAGGTGGCGCACAGGCTGCGAGCACACTGCCCAGAGCGGCCGTGCCCGCTACTTTAAGGAACTCTCGGCGAGTAACTTTATTGCCACTCATGTTTTTCCTCCCTCCTTCGAACTAAATATGATAATCGTTACTCTCACATATTTTGTTGCTCACTTCCACTTCGCTTTCTTGCTGGACACTTTAAATAATTCCTCCCCAATCTCACCCCCTTTCGTGACACACACCTGAGACTTTTTAGCGAAATGAGGTACTACTGGTTTGTCAGCTGTAATTTTGTTTTGCCCTCCAGCATCCATGAGCAGGATTTAGGCAGTCAATCCACCATATCTGGTTACTTGCAAGGCAGGGATGCTCATATATGGCGGTATCGTAGCTATGGGTGCCGGAGCCTGAACTCACAAAAACAGACTTGACAAACCACTAC